>Ga0316628_100000022_pt1 | contig 121876 bp, 130 predicted proteins | sample OWC_Aug_M2_C1_D5_FD_207648 | JGI IMG/M metagenome (GOLD analysis project Ga0316628, IMG submission 207648) | Wetland soil microbial communities from Old Woman Creek delta, Ohio, United States - OWC_Aug_M2_C1_D5_C | ecosystem: Environmental > Terrestrial > Soil > Wetlands | place: USA: Ohio...
GACGCGCCCGGCGTCCGTGTACTTGATCGCGTTGTCGATGAGGTTTCGCATGATCCGCTCGAAGAGCGCCTGGTCGACCTCGACGATGCCGTCGTGAGGGCAGTCGAGCACCGTCTCGAGGCCTTTGCGGCGCGCGGACGGCGCGAACTCCTTGTGCAGGCGCTCCAGGATCGTATGCAGCTTTACCGCGCCGGCGTTGACCCGGAACACCCCGGCGTCGAGCTTAGAGATGTCGAGCAGCGCGTCGAGCTGCGTGGCCAGGGATTGCAGCGCGGTGTTCATGTGCTTCGCGATCTCGCGGCTGTCGTCGTCCAGCGGGCGCATCGCGAGCGCCGCCCCGAAGAGCGAGAGCGTGTGGATCGGCTGGCGCAAGTCGTGGCTTGCCGAGGCGAGGAACCGGGTCTTGGCGCGATTCGCCGCTTCCGCCTGCTCCAGCGCGACGCGAAGCTGCCGGTTCAGCTCCGCCTGCTGCAACCGGATCTGGAACGATTCGCGGAACATGCGGAAGGCATCGCCGGCGAGTGCGACCAGTAGCAGGCCGAACATCGCAAATACCCCGGCGGCCGAGAACTCGATCCATCCGACGTGGGCAACGCCCGGGCTGATCGCCCAGAGCACGACGAGCGGAACGAGCGTCGGCAACAGGTACGCGAGAAAGATCGGCCGGTAACCCGCCGTGGTCGCCACCGACCCGGTGCAGCCGCCGATCAGCAGCATCGACTGGATTGCGCGCTCGTAAAGCGGCAGAAACGGGAAGAAGCCGAGCGACAGGCCATGCGTGACGCCATTGATCGCGCTCAGCGCGAGGGCGATGCGCAGGCGGTTCTTCGTCGATATGCCGGTAAGCGTCGTCAGCCGCCCGAGCACGACCCATCGCACGACCAGCACGGTCGCGACCAGGACGAGCCACGCCGCGAGCAGCGGCGCAGCAACCCGGCCGTACGCCATGGCGGCAACCATGACTGCGGCGAGAAATACCGGTATCGGAACGCGGCGCCCTTGCCGGGCAAGCAGGCGCAGCAGTTCCTCTTCGAGGTTGTCGGTGGTGTCCGGCGGTTGCGGGTTCGGCCTCATGGCTCGTTTCGGCCTCAGCCGAGCTGTAAACCGAGCTTCGCCGCCTCGTACACCGCCTCGGTGCGGTTGCGCGCGTTGAGGGCGCGCAGCACCGCCGATACGTGCACCTTGACCGTGTTCTCGGCGATATCCAGGTCGCGGGCGATGACCTTGTTGGGCTTGCCCATGATGACGCCGCGCAGAACGTCCATCTGCCGCGCCGTCAGCTCCGGCAGCGCAGCCTCGGCCCGCGATGCCTCCGGCAGGCTGAGCGACGCCGCGGCATGCGCACCCGCGGTATCGAAGGCGAGCGGCGGCAGGAAAACACCCTTCGCGAGCACGATTCGCATGGCGCGCACGAGGACATCGGGCGTGGAGGACTTCGGAATGAAACCCATGGCGCCGCTGTCGATCGCGGCGCGTACGGTCTGCGGGTCGTCCTCGCCGGACAGTACGACGATCGGCACGTCGGGAATCGACTCGCGGCAAGCCTCGAGCGCGCCGAGATCCTTGACTCCCGGCATCCTGAGATCGAGCAGCACCAGGTCGTAACGGTGTTGTGCCGCGAGCGCGAGCGCACGTGTGCAGTCTCCGGCCTCGTCCATCTCGATACGCGCGTCGAGGCCGCGCAGCAGCAGCTTCATCCCTTCCCTGAACAGGGCGTGGTCGTCGACCAGCAGTATCCTCACGGCGCGCTCCCCTCGCGGATTGGGAACGTCACAAGCATACGACAGCCGCGCCGTCGCGCAACACCGAAATGAATAGCGCTTTGGCATTAGCCGGACGGTGCCGACGAGTAGAATACCCAGGCCCATCCAAGAATCCCGACGACCGTCGTGAGCGACAAACCGATCAGCCGCTTTCCAGTGCCCGGGCTCGACACGTTGCCCGAGGACATCCGTGCGCGACTGCTGGCGGCGCAGGAGAAGTCCGGCTTCATTCCCAACGTGTTCCTGGTGCTGGCGCACCGCCCCGAGGAGTTCCGCGCCTTCTTCGCCTACCACGACGCGTTGATGGACAAGGAGGAGGGTCTCAGCAAGGCCGAGCGCGAGATGATCGTGGTCGCCACCTCGGGGGCCAACGATTGCCAGTACTGCGTGGTGGCGCACGGCGCGATCCTGAGGATCCGCGCCAAGAACCCGCTGATCGCCGACCAGGTGGCGATCAACTACCGCAAGGCCGACGTCACCCCGCGCCAGAAAGCGATGCTCGATTTCGCGATGAAAGTGGCGCTCGCGGCGGCGACGGTGGGCGAGCCGGATTTCGCGACGCTGCGCGCGCACGGCTTCTCCGACGAGGACATCTGGGACATCGGCGCGATCGCCGCCTTCTTTGCGCTGTCCAACCGCATGGCCAACCTCACCGACATGCGGCCGAACGACGAGTTCTATCTCCTGGGACGCGTCCCGAAAGGAAGATGAACATGGCCAGATTCCTGATGATCGGGGTTGCGGCTTCGGCGCTGCTCGCCGGCGGTGTGACCAACTCAGCGGCGGAAGCGCCTGCAGCGAGCGTCGCTGCGCCAGCGTTGAGCGGCGGCGAGCGCTGGGTCTACGATCAGATGAACCCCTACAGACGCACCCGGGAAGGAACGCTCACCTACACCTTGGCGGCGCGAGCAGGCGGCTTCGAGCTCGTCGGCCGCAGCGATCGCGCCGAGGTCCCGGTTCGCAGCGAGAGCGTCACGGCACCCTGGCAGATCTCCGCGCAAAGCACCGGCACCGCGCGGCGCTCGTTCGATCCCGGGCTCACGGAGATTCCGTTCCCGCTCGCGCCGGGCCAGCGCTGGAAGGAAAAGGTGCGCGCGACCGACGAGCGCGGTGGCACGCAACGCTGGAGCGTATCCGGGCGGGCGGTGCGCTGGGAGCGCGTCAAGACACCCGCCGGCGAGTTCAAGGCCTTGCGCGTCGAGCGCTCGATGAACCTGGGAGACGGCGACGCAATCTGGGGCAGCACGTCGGTGTCCGACATCTTCTGGTACGTGCCGGAAGTCAAGCGCTGGGTGCGGCGCGAGCAGCGGCACGAGCGGCACGAGAACGCGATGCAAGGTCGCGTCGAAAAGGACTGGACGGTCTGGGAACTCGTCTCCCGCTAGGTGGCGCTCGAAGCGGCGACGGTGGGCGAGGCCGCCTTCCAAAGGCAGAATGAAAGCCACCCATCTCCTGATCGTCGCGGCGGCGACGGTCCTTGCCGGCTGCACATCGAGCCCAGCGGTCGAGCCGCCGGTGGCGAGCGTCGCCGCGCCGACGTTGAGGGGCGGCGAGAGCTGGGTCTACGATCAGATCAACCCTTACAACGGCACGCGGGCTCGAACGATCACCTATACGCTGGCGGCGCGATCGGGCGGTTTCGAGCTCGTCGGCCGCAGCGATCGCGGAGAGGACCCGGACGAGACCGAAAGCGTCACGGCGCCCTGGCATATCTCGACACAGAGCAACGGGACGGCGCGACGCGCGTTCGGCGCACCGCTTGCCGCGATCCGCTTCCCCGTGGCGCCGGGCGAGCGCTGGAGACAAACGCTGCGCATGACCAACGAGCGGGGCGAGATGCGGCGCTGGACCACGTCTGCCCGGGCCGTTCGCTGGGAGCGCGTCAAGACTCCCGCGGGCGAGTTCCTGGCCTTGCGCATCGAGCGCCAGATGAATCTTGGGGACCGCGACGCGATTTGGGGCGACACCACAGTATTCGACGTTTTCTGGTACGTGCCCGAAGTCCGGCGCTGGGTGCGCCTCGAGCGCCGGCTTGAGCGGCGCGAGAGCGTCAAGGACCCGCGCGTCGACCGCGACTGGATCGTCTGGCAGCTCTCCTCTTACCGGCTGCCGGGGTGACTCGCAGAAGCTAGCCGGCGATGGCGGGACGGCGCTTCCAGAGCTGCGTTTCCTGTTCGAACGCGTGCGCGAGTTGCAGCAGGCCGAAGTCGTCGCGGTAGCGGCCGACGATCTGGATTCCCACCGGCAGCCCGTCGTCGGTGAATGCCGCCGGTACAGAGATCGCCGGGTGGCTGGTGATGGTGACGTAGTAGCAGCTCTTCATCCAGTCCAGGTAATTGCCCATCTTCACGCCGGCGATCTCGCGCGGGTAGTCGAGCTCGACGGGGAAGGGCGGCAGCTGGTTCACCGGCGCGACCAGGAAATCGTAGCGTTCGAGGAAGCGCCGCATGCGGTGAAACAGCTCGGTGCGCAGTCCCTCGGCGCGCGCGATGCGCTTGCCGTCGAGCGCGAGCCCCTGCTCGATGTTCCAGACCACCGTGTCCTTGAGTTGGTCGCGATGGGTCTCGAGCAGCCGTGCGTAACGCTGCGAGAACGACAGGGCGCGCAGCGTCTCGAAAGCCTCAGTGGCGCCGGCGAAATCTGGCTCGGCGTCGTCGATCCTGCAGCCGAGCGAGGCGAACACCCTGCGCTGCGGCGCGAGCGCTTGGGCGACGCGCTCGTCCATCGGCAGGCCGCCGAGGTCCGCGCTCCAGGCGATGCGCGCGCCGCGCAAGCTGCGCGCGAGCGGCCGCGCGAACGCCTTGCCGGGCGCGTCGATCGAGATCGGCACCCGGGGGTCGGGGCCGGCCATCGCCGCGAGCAGGAACGCCGCGTCGGCGACGGTGCGCGTGACGGGCCCGATCACCGGCTGCGTGTCCCAAGCGTTGGCCGCGGGGTAGTTGGGCACGCGTCCCGGCGTCGGCCGGAAGCCGACCACGTTGCAGTAATTGCCGGGATTGCGCAGGCTCGCGGCGAGGTCGGAGCCGTCGGCAAAGGGCAGCATGCCAGTCGCCACTGCGGCGGCGGCGCCGCCGGAGGATCCGCCGCAGGTCTTGCCGAGGTCGTAGGGATTGCGCGTTGCGCCGAATACCGCATTGAAGGTCTGGCTGCCGGCGCCGAACTCGGGCGTGTTGGTCTTGCCGATGGTGATCGCCCCCGCTGCGCCGAGCCGCTCGACCAGCGAGTGGTCCTCGGTGGGAACGTGGTCGCGGTATACCAGCGAGCCCATGGTGGTGCGCACGCCCTTCACCGCGACCAGGTCCTTGTAGGCGATCGGCAGCCCGGCGAGCGGCCCACGGCGGGCGCCCTTGCGGTCCTGCGCCTTCGCCCGCTTCAGGGCCTGCTCGGGAAGGAAGGTGACGATCGCGTTGACCTTCGGGTTCACGCGCTCGATTTGCGCGACGAATGCCTTAACCACCTCGGTGGCCGAGACCTTGCGCGCGCGGATCATCTGCGCGAGCTTCCTCGCGCCTGTAAAGCACAGCTCGGTGTCCATATCCTTCCTACATCAGAACGATGTCGAATTGCTCCTGCGTGTAGCTCGCCTCGACCTGCATGGAGATCGGCTTGCCGATGAAATCCGACAACATCGCGAGCGACGCCGACTCCTCCTCCAGGAACAGGTCGTTGACCGGCTGCGAGGCGAGGATCCGGTACTCGCGGGCATTGAAGGCGCGCGCTTCTCTCAGTATTTCGCGCAAGATCTCGTAGCACACGGTGCGCGCGGTCTTCACTTCGCCGCGCCCACCGCATACCGGGCAGGGCTCGCACAGCACGTGCGCCAGCGACTCGCGCGTGCGCTTGCGCGTCATCTCCACCAACCCGAGCGCCGTGAAGCCGTTCACCGTCATCTTGGTGCGATCGCGCGCCAGCGCCTTCCCGAACTCCTCGAGCACCGCCGCGCGGTGCTCGAGGTTTTCCATGTCGATGAAGTCGGTGATGATGATGCCGCCCAGGTTCCTCAGCCGCAGCTGCCTCGCGATCGACTGCGCCGCCTCGAGGTTCGTCTTGAAGATGGTGTCGTCGAAGTTGCGCTGGCCGACGAAGCCGCCGGTGTTGACGTCGATGGTGGTCATCGCCTCGGTCTGATCGATGATCAGGTAGCCGCCCGATTTCAGCTCCACGCGGCGCGACAGCGCCCGCTCGATCTCGGGCTCGACGTTGTGCAGGTCGAACAGCGGCCGCTCGCCGACGTAGTGTTCGATCTTGCCTCGCACCTTCGGCATGTACGTCTCGGCGAAGGCGACCAGCTTCTGGTAGTTCTCGCGCGAATCGACCACCACGTGCTCGGTGCTCTCGGTAACCATGTCGCGCAGCACGCGCTGTGCGAGCGACAGGTCCTGGTAGAGGAGCTTGGGGGGCTGGGCGCCGAGCGAGCGCTCGCGAATGTCGGCCCACAGGTGGCGCAGGTACTCGATGTCGACGCGCAATTCCTCGTCGCCGGCTCCCTCCGCCAGAGTGCGGATGATGAAGCCGCCGGTCTCGTCCGCGGGCAGCAGCTCGCGCACCTTCTCGCGCAGCAGGTTCCTGCCGGTTTCGTCCTCGATCCGCTGCGAGATGCCGATGTGCGGATCCTGCGGCAGATACACCAGCATGCGCCCGGCGATCGAAACCTGGGTCGACAGGCGCGCGCCCTTGCTGCCGATCGGGTCCTTCACCACCTGCACCATCACCGGCTGACCTTCGGCGAGAATCTTTTCGATCGGCTTGGTCGGCTCGCCGCCGTTGCCCTGGCCCGCGCGCCGGTGCTCCCAGATGTCGGCCACGTGCAGGAATGCCGCGCGCTCCAGGCCGATCTCGACGAACGCCGACTGCATGCCGGGCAGCACGCGCGCCACGCGCCCCATGTAGAGGTTGCCGACCAGGCCGCGGCTCGCGGTGCGCTCGATGAGCAGCTCCTGCACCACACCCGTTGCCAGAACCGCTACGCGCGTCTCCTGCGGCGTGACATTAATAAGGATTTCTTCGTTCACGAGAGGAGCCGATTTTCTCGATGAGCTGCGCGGTCTCGTACAGCGGCAGTCCCATGACGCCCGAGTAGCTGCCGTGGATCTCGGCCACGAACTGCGCCGCGCGCCCTTGGATCGCGTAGGCGCCGGCCTTGTCGTCGGCCTCGCCGGTGGCGACGTACTGCCGGATCTCGTCCTCGGTAAGCGCTCGGAACCGCACTTGCGTGACGGAGAGCGCCGACTCGATCCGGTCGTCGTACTTCACGGCCACCGCCGTGAGCACCTCGTGGCGCCGGCCCGAGATCTCGGCGAGCATCCTCGCGGCCTCTGCACGGTCGACCGGTTTGCCGAGGATGCGCCCCTCGACCGCCACCGTGGTATCGGCGGCGAGCACCGGCGAGCGCGGCAGGTTGCGCTGCATCAGGCGCTTCCAGCCGGCCTCGGCTTTGGCGAGGGCGACCCGCTCCACGTACGCGGCGGGCGCCTCCCCGGGGACCACTTCCTCGTTCACCTCCGGCTCGGATTCAGGCCGCATGCGAAACAGCAGCAGTTGGAAGCGCACGCCGATCTGCGACAGCAGCTCGCGCCGTCGCGGGCTGCGCGATGCGAGGTAAAGGCTGCGATCGAGCGAGGTAAGCAATGCGGTGCCGTCCTGCGGGAGCCGCAAAGTGTAACAGAGCGGATCGCGGCCTATTCGCGGTGGTAGGGATGCCCTTCGAGCAGCGATGTCGCACGGTAGAGCTGCTCGCACAGCACCACCTGGGCCAGTGCGTGGGGCAGCGTGAACGCCGAGGCGCGCAGCAGAAGCGATGCGTCCCGCTTCAGAGCCGGGTCGAGGCCATCGGCGCCGCCGATCACGAAGGCGGTAGGCTCGGCGTCTGCGAGCCAGCGCTCGAGCTGCGCCGCGAACTGCCTCGTGTCGAGTTCACGGCCGCGCTCGTCGAGCGCCACCAGCCGTGCGCCGCGCGGCAGGCGCTCGCGGATGCGCGCGCTTTCCGCCGCGAGCAGCCGCTCGAGCGGCTTGCCCGACGCGCGCGGCTCGGCCTTGACCATCACGAGCTCGGTTTCGCAGCGGCGCGGCATGCGCTTCAGGTACTCGGCGCACGCCGCCTGCGCCCAAACCGGCGGCTTAGTGCCGACCGCGACGATCAGCAGCTTTGCCACGCGCGGGTCCGGTGGCGGCTTTCTTCAGCCGCACGGTCTTGCCGCCCCAGATCTCCTCCAGGTTGTAGTAGCCGCGCACCGCGGGGTGCATGATGTGCACCACCACGTCGCCCAGGTCGACCAGCACCCATTCGGCGTTCGCCTCGCCCTCGGTGCCGTAGACGCGCCCCCCAAGCGCGCGAACGCGCTCCTGCACGCGGTCGGCGAGCGCCTTGACCTGGCGCGTCGAATCGCCGCTCGCGATGACCACGCGCTCGAACATCGAGGCGAGCCGCGCGGTGTTGAACACGACGATGTCGCGCCCCTTGCCGTCTTCGAGCGCGTCGACCACGGCGCGCTGCTTCTTGCGGATGTCCATCAGCTATAGAGGTGGTGCGAGGAAATATAGTCGAGCACTTCGGGCGGCAACAGCGCGGAGACGTCTTCGCCGCGCGCGATGCGCTCGCGGATCGCGGTCGCCGAGATGTCGAGCGGCGGCATGTCGATGCGCTCGACCGAGCCCGCGGCGCGCACCGCATCGCTCGCTTCCGGCGACCAGCCCGGGCGCGCGAACACGGCGATGCGCGCGAGGGTAAACAGGTCCCGCCAGCGATGCCAGGTTGCGAGCTTGTCGAACTGGTCGCTGCCCATCAGCAGCACGAGCCGGGCGTCCGGACCGCGCTCGGCGCGCAGCGCGCGCAGCGTGTCCACGGTGTAGCCCGAGGCCCCGGGCGCGAGCTCGCGCCGGTCGATCGCATAGCGCGGCTCGCCTCGCAGGGCCAGCTCGAGCATCGCGACGCGGTCCCCGGCCGTTGCCACGGGCCGGTTGCGGTAGCCCGGAGCCCCGGTCGGGATCCACAACAGCTGCGCGAGATCGAGCACGTCGAGCGCCAGTTGCGCGATTCGCAGATGTGCGTTGTGGACCGGATCGAACGTGCCGCCGAGGACGCCGACTGGACCTGCGGCCATCTACTGCCGGGTCTCGCCGTGGCCGAATACGACGAACTTTTGCGTGGTGAGGCCTTCCAGCCCGACCGGGCCGCGCGCGTGCAGCTTGTCGGTCGAGATGCCGATCTCGGCGCCCAGGCCGTACTCGAAGCCGTCGGCGAAGCGTGTCGACGCGTTGACCATCACCGAGCTCGAGTCCACCTCGCGCAGGAAGCGCTCGGCGCGCCCCCGGTCTTCGGTGACGATGGCGTCCGTATGCTGCGAGCCGTACTTGGCGATGTGCGCGATCGCCGCGTCGAGCCCGCTCACCACGCGGATCGACACCACCGGCGCAAGCCACTCGGTGTAGTAGTCCTGCTCGGTGGCGGGGACCGCGTCCGTTGCCAGCCTCCGCGTCGCCTGGTCGCCGCGCATCTCGACGCCCTTGGCGCGGAAGATCGCCGCGATCTCGGGCAGCACGCGCGGCGCGATCGCTTCGGCTATAAGCAACGTTTCCATGGTGTTGCAGGTGCCGTAGCGCTGGGTCTTGGCATTGTCGGCGATTCTGACCGCCATCGCCGGATCGGCCTTATCGTCGATGTACACGTGGCACACCCCGTCGAGGTGCTTGATCATCGGGATGCGCGACTCGCGCTGGAGGCGCGCGATCAGCTCCTTGCCGCCGCGCGGCACGATGAGGTCGACGTACTCGTCCATGGTGATCAGCTCGCCCACCGCCGCGCGGTCGGCAACCTTCACCACCTGCACCGCGGCCTCGGGCAGGCCCGCGGTCTTCAGCCCGGCGCGCACGCAGGCGGCGATCGCCTGATTGGCGTGCAGCGCTTCCGAGCCGCCGCGCAGGATGCAGGCGTTGCCCGCCTTGACGCACAGGCCCGCGGCATCCGCCGTCACGTTGGGGCGCGACTCGTAGATGATGCCGATCACGCCGATCGGCACGCGCATGCGCGCAACCTCGATGCCGCTGGGCCGGCGCACGCGATCGCTGATCGCACCGACCGGGTCGGCGAGCGCGGCCACCTGCTCCAGGCCCTCGGCCATCTGCTCGATCGACACCGGCGTGAGCGTAAGGCGATCGACGAACGCGGCGTCGCGGCCGTCGTTGCGCGCCTGGGCCACGTCGGCGCTGTTGGCCTCGAGCAGCTCGGCCGCGTGCGCCCGTATCTCGGCCGCCATCGCGCGCAACGCGCGGTTCTTGGTCTCGGTGCCGGCGCGCGCCAATTCGCTCGAGGCCGCGCGCGCCGCCGCCCCGAGCTCGCGCATGTACGTGCGCAAATCGACTGCTTTCGGGTCAAGCTTTTGATCCATGGAGCAATTTTAACCCCAGCTTGAGGAACTCATCCCAGGGGTCGAGCTTTGCCACGCCTTTGATCGCACGGTCGATGAGCGCCGCGTGGCCGAGCGCGCGCTCGAGCGGCCCTGGCGCGAAGCGCCGCAGCGCGCCCTTGATGTGCGCCTGGCGCGGGCCCCAGACGCGGGCCTCGCGCAGCAGCGCGTCGACCGGGCGCCCGCCGCTGACGCCCTGCTGAATGCGCGCCAGCGCGCGCAGGTCCTCGGCGATCGCCCACAGCACGAAGCTGGGCGCCTCGCCCTCGCCGCGCAAGCCGTCGATCACGCGCGTGTAGCGTGCCATGTCGCCCGACAGCAGCGCCGCCGACGCGCCGTAGGCGTCGTAGCGCGCCACGTTGGCCACCGCCTCCTGCACGTGCTCCAGCCCGAGCTCACCGCGCGGCGCGAGCAGCGCGAGCTTCTGCACTTCCTGGAAGGCCGCGAGGAGGTTGCCTTCGACGCGGTCGGCGAGGAACTCGAGCACCTCGCTGCCCGCGCGCTGGCCCTGGCGCGCGAGCCGCTCGCCGATCCAGGCGGGCAGGCGCGCGCGCTCGACGGGATACACGTCGACCACCGCGCCCGCGGCGGCCAGCGCGCTGAACCAGGCAGAGTTCTGCGTCGCGCGGTCCAGGCGCGGCAGCGACACCAGCAGCAGTGTCTCGGGGTTCGGGTCGGCGCAGAACGCGGCGATCGCCTCGGCGCCCTGGGCGCCGGGCTTGCCGCCGGGCATGCGCAGCTCGACGATCTTCTTGCTGCCGAACAGCGAGAGGCTCGCGCCTGCGTGCCTGAGCTCGCTCCAGTCGAAGCCGCGCTCGGCAAAGAACACCTCGCGCTCGGCATGGCCGCGGCGGCGCGCCGCCGCGCGCACCGCGTCGGCCGCCTCCAGCGCGAGCAGCGGCTCGTCGCCGTGGATCGTGTAGGACGCCGCGAGCGACTTCGCCAGGTGCGCTTCGAGCTGCTCGGCGCGCAGCTGCATCGCGCTCAGGCCTGCGGCTGCTTGGCCGCCGCGAGGCGCCGCATGATCTGCTGCACCATGTCGCTCTGCATGTCGCGGTACAGCAGCTGCTCCTCGGTTTCCTTCGCGAGCACCTGGGCGTCGTTGAAGGTCACGTCGCGCGTGAGCTCGATGGTGTTCGTCGGAACGTAGTCCTTGCCCTTGGCGTCGTGCACCCTGAAGCTCACCAGGTAACGTAGCTGATATTCGCTCACTGCGCCCGTGCCGGTGAGCGACAGGATCACCTTCTGGCGCTCCTCCCTGCTGAACTCGAGCACTGCCTGCGCGTTTTTCGGGTCGTCGACCACCTTGGCGTTGGTGCCGGCCTGGATGTTGCGCTTGAGGTCGAGCGCGATGCCGCCCGAGGCGCCCGGCACGTACACCGTCTCGAACGGCAGGGTGGCGCTGCCGCGCAGCTGGAAGCCGCAGCCGGCGAGCGTCGCGAGCAGCAAGAGTGCGAGCGCCCGCCTCATAGGACGATATTGATCAGGCGTCCCGGCACGACGACGATCCTCTTCACGACGCTTGCTCCGATCCACTTGCCGACCATTTCGCTGGCGCGCGCAAGCGCTTCGACCCCATTTTGATCGAGACCTTTCGGGGCGAGGAGCGTTCCCCTCTTCTTGCCGTTCACCTGGACCACGTACTCGATCTCGTCCTGCACGAGCGCCGCCGCGTCGGGGTCCGGCCAGGCGGCGGTCATCACGTCCTCGCCGAAGCCGAGCGCGCGCCACAGCTGATGGCACAGGTGCGGCGTGATCGGCGAGAGCAGGCGCAGCAGGATCGACAGTCCTTCCTCCGCGGCCGGCGTGCGCCCAGGCAGCTTTTCGAGCGCATTGAGGATTTTCATGGCCGCCGATGCCACCGTATTGAACTGGTGCTTGGTGAGGTCGTAGTTCGCCTGCTTGAGCACCGAATGCACTTCGAAGCGCGCCGCCTTGTCCGTCGCGGACTCCGCGGCTGCGGGCGTGGAGGCGCGGAACTTCGCGCCGTAAGCCCACAGGCGCTTCAGGAACCGGTACGACCCCTCGACGCCCTCGTCGGACCATTCGAGCGTGTTGGTCGGCGGTGAGGCGAAGATGATGAAAAAGCGCGCCGTGTCGGCGCCGTACTTCTCGATCAGCGCCTGCGGATCGACGCCGTTGTTCTTCGATTTCGACATCGTGCCGACCCCGGCGAAGGTCACCTCGGCGCCGTCGCCGGCGCGTTTCGCCGAGACGATCTTGCCCTTGGCGTCGCGGCTCACCTCGACCTCCGCCGGGTTGACCCACTCGCGGCGCCCCTGCGGCGTGTCGCGGTAGTAGGTCTCGGCGAGCACCATGCCCTGCGTGAGCAGGTTGGTGAACGGCTCGCTGACTTCGAGCATGCCTTCGTCGCGCATCGCGCGCATGAAGAACCTCGAGTACAGCAGGTGCAGGATCGCATGCTCGATGCCGCCGATGTACTGGTCGACCGGCATCCAGTAGCGCGCGCGCTCGTCGATCATCGAGGCGTCGCTCCCCGGGCACGCGAAACGCGCGAAGTACCAGGACGAGTCGACGAAGGTATCCATGGTGTCGGTCTCGCGCCGGGCGGGCTTGCCGCAGGACGGGCAGGTGGTGTCGAGAAATTCCGGCCGCTTGTTGAGCGGATTGCCGGTGCCGTCGGGCACCAGGTCCTCGGGCAGCACCACCGGCAGGTCCGCGTCGCTCACCGGCACGTCGCCGCAAGCCGGACAGTGCACGATCGGAATGGGGCAGCCCCAGTAGCGCTGACGCGAGATGCCCCAGTCGCGCAGGCGCCACTGCACCTGCTTCTCGCCCAGGCGTTTCGCGCTCAGGTCCGCCGCGATGGCATCGACCGCGGCTTCATACGCCAGGCCGTCATACGTGCCCGAGTTGATGCACACCCCGACCTGCGCATACTCCGGCTGCCACGGCTGGGGTACCTGTTCGCCGAGCGGATGACGGATCACCGGCTTGATCGGCAGTCCGTACTTGAGCGCGAAGGCGTAGTCGCGCTCGTCGTGCGCCGGGACTGCCATCACCGCGCCTTCGCCGTAGCCCATCAACACGTAGTTCGCGACCCACACCGGGATCTTCTCGCCAGAGAGCGGGTGGGTGCAGTAAAGCCCCGTGGGCATCCCTTTCTTCTCGAGCTGTGCGAGGTCGGCCTCCATCACCGCGCCGCGCTTGCACTCTTCCACGAAGGCGAAGACTTCCGCGTTGTTCCGGGCGGCCCAGGCTGCGATCGGATGCTCGGCCGCCACGGCGCAGAACGTTGCGCCCATCAGGGTGTCGGCGCGCGTGGTGAACACCCACAGCACGCGCTTCTCGCCCTCGAGCTCGTATTCGAAGCCGACGCGCACGCCCTCGGAGCGGCCGATCCAGTTCTTCTGCATCAGCTTTACCTGCTCGGGCCAGCCCGGCAGGCGATCGAGCGCCGCGAGCAGCTCTTCGGCGTAGGCGGTGATCCTGAGGAAGTACATCGGGATCTCGCGCTTCTCGACTGGCGCGCCGGTCCTCCAGCCGCGCCCGTCGATCACCTGCTCGTTGGCGAGCACCGTCTGGTCGACGGGATCCCAGTTGACCACGCCGGTCTTCTTGTACGCGAGCCCCTTCCTGAACAGGCGCGTGAACAGCCACTGGTTCCACTTGTAGTAATCGGGCCGGCAGGTGGCGAGCTCGCGCGACCAGTCCAGAGCGAAGCCGAGGCTCTTTAGCTGCCCCTTCATGTACGCGATGTTGTCCCAGGTCCACTTCGCCGGCGGCACCTTGTTCGCCATCGCGGCGTTTTCGGCAGGCAGGCCGAATGCATCCCAGCCCATGGGCTGCAGCACGTTCATGCCGCGCATGCGGTAGTGCCGGGTGAGAACGTCGCCGATGGTATAGTTCCTGACGTGCCCCATGTGCAGCTTCCCCGAGGGGTAGGGGAACATGGACAGGCAGTAGTACTTCGGCTTGGCGGGATCCTCGACGACGCGGAACGACGCGCGCTTCTCCCAGAACGCCTGGGCGTCGCGCTCCACGCTTTGCGGATCGTAGCGGTCTTGCATGCCGGCGGCCGGATGTGACGAGGTTGGCGGGAAGCCGCGGATTATAGCTTTTCGGCGCATCCGCCCTGCGCGTGCGGCACGTACATGCAGGTCACAGCCAGGCAAGGGGAGGCCCGATGAAACGCGTGAACGCTCTGTTGGTCGGCGCAATACTGGCGCTCGCCGGTGCGCAAGCGCGGGCGCTGCCCGCGGCGGTCGTCGAGGGCGTGCAAATGCCGGCCTGGATCGAGCGCGCCGGGCGCGTGGAGCCGCTCGCCCCGGGCATGGAGCTGCGCGCGGGCGACGAGCTGCGCACTGGCGGCGGCTCGCGGCTGCTGGTGCGGCTGGCCGAAGGCAGCCGCGTCAAGCTCGGAGAGAACGCCAAGCTCTCGCTCACCGAGATCGAGCCCGACGCAGGCGGCTTTTTCAAAAGCGCGATGAAGGTGCTCGAAGGCGCGTTCCGCTTCACGACCGACGCGCTCGTCAAGTCGCGCCGCCGGGAGGTGAGGATCACGGTGCGCCAGGTCACCGCCGGCATTCGCGGCACCGACCTGTGGGGCAGGTCCACCGAGGCGAAGCAGATCATCTGCCTGATCGAGGGCAAGATCGAGGTGCACCCCGAGAACGAGGGCGCGATCGACATGGACCAGCCGCGCCAGTTCTACGTGCGCGAGAACGGAAAATCGCAGCCGGTCGGATTCATCAGCGCGGAGCAGCTCGCCAAGTGGGCCGAGCAAACCGAGATCGCGCAAGGCGCGGGCGCCGCCGTTTCCGGCGGCAAGTGGAAGCTGACCCTTGCCAGCGTCGACGCGCAGGCGGCGGCGCTCGCCGTGTACGACCAGCTGCGCGCAGCGGGCTATTCGGCGGCGATCCTGCCGGCGAAATCCGCCGGCAGGATCGTGTATCACGTGCGAATCGTCAGTCTGCCGACCCGGGCCGACGCCGAGGCGCTCGCCGCACGCCTGCGCGGCATGCCCGGCCTCGCCGAGCCCAAGGTGTCGAGGTAGCGGACCGCCCCGGACGCTCAGAACGAGCGGATGTCGTCGGGGTCCTCCACTCGTGTCGCCTGCCACGGGATGTCGGTGCGATCGGTCTGTAGCCACACGACATCGGGCGCGAACAGGAAATCATCCGGAATGCCGCGTGCGCTGAGGTGCCGCGCGTCGAGCTCAGCCGGCTCCGCAGCCGGCCACTCGCGCTCGGCGGCTGCCACGCTCGGCACCGCGTCGCTCGCGTTAAAATCGCACGCCGCGAGCGACAGGAGCAGTAGCAGGCCGATGCGGCCGATAAGGCGCACCCGGCGTTGGCGGGTATCGATCGACCCGAAAGTGTTGCGTTTGGCGTCGATAGTCATGTCGGCCTCCGTAACTTCGTGCACCGGTGAAATGCGCCGGTGCGCCACAGCGGAAACTTCGCATACCGCAGGCGCAGTATCCGAGCAGGGCCTCGAAAGCGGTATCGAGCAGAAGCACTAAATCGGGTCCGCCCGAAGTGTTAGCTCGCATCACCCGGAAGAACTAGCCGCGTATAATTCGCGGCTTGCCGCTGCACCTCGAACACCTCAATCCCGAACAGCTTGCCGCCGTCACGCTGCCGGACGAGCACGCGCTGATTCTCGCGGGCGCGGGCAGCGGCAAGACGCGCGTCCTGACCACGCGCATCGCGTGGCTGGTGAAGAGCGAGCGCGTCGCGCCGGGCGCGGTGCTGGCGGTGACCTTCACCAACAAGGCCGCGCGCGAGATGTTCACGCGCCTCTCGGCGATGCTGCCGGTGAACCCGCGCGGCATGTGGATCGGCACCTTCCACGGCCTGTGCAACCGCATGCTGCGCGCGCACCATCGCGACGCGGGCCTGCCGCAGACCTTCCAGATCCTCGACTCGCAGGACCAGCTCGCCGTGGTCAAGCGGCTGCTGAAGGCGCTCGAGGTCGACGAGGACCGCACGCCGCCGCGCGAGGTGCAGTACTTCATCAACGCGCGCAAGGAAGAAGGCCTGCGCGCGCGCGACGTGGCCGTCACCGACGAAAGCACGCGCCGCTTCGTCGAGCTGTACGCGGCCTACGACGAGCAGTGCCAGCGCGAGGGCGTGGTCGATTTCGCCGAGCTGCTGCTGCGCAGCTACGAACTGCTGGCGAGGAACGAGATCCTGCGCGAGCACTACGCCGGACGCTTCCGACACATCCTGGTGGACGAGTTCCAGGACACCAACCGCCTGCAGTACCGCTGGCTCAAGCTGCTCGCGGGCCGCTCGAGCAGCCTGTTCGCGGTGGGCGACGACGACCAGTCAATCTACGCCTTCCGCGGTGCCAACGTCGGCAACATGGCCGAGTTCGAGCGCGACTTCAAGGTCGCACGCGTGATTCGCCTCGAGCAGAACTACCGCTCGCATGGCAACATCCTCGATGCGGCCAACGCGCTCATCGCCAACAACCGCAAGCGCCTCGGCAAGAACCTGTGGACCGCGGCGGGCGGCGGCGACCCGCTGCGGGTGTTCGAGGGCGAGTCCGACGCCTTCGAGGCGCGCTGGATTGCCGACGAGGTGCAGGCGCTCGCGCGCGACGGCACGCGCCTGTCGGGCATCGCGGTGCTGTACCGCTCGAACGCGCAGTCGCGCGTGCTCGAGCACGCGCTGTTCTCGGCGGGGATCCCGTACCGGGTCTACGGCGGGCTGCGCTTCTTCGAGCGCGCCGAGGTGAAGCACGCGCTCGCCTATCTGCGGCTCGTCGCCTCGCCCGAGGACGACAACGCCTTCCTGCGCGTGGTGAACTTCCCGCCGCGCGGCATCGGCGCGCGCACGCTCGAGCAGCTGCAGGACGCCGCGGCGCGCGAGGGCGCGCCGCTGTTCCGCGCGCTCGATGCGGCTCCGGGCAAGGCCGGGCAGTTCAAGGCGCTGATCGAGCAGCTGCGCGAGGAAACCAGGGACCTGGCGCTCGCCGAGAAGGTCGAGCACGTGGTGGCGCGCAGCGGCCTGCTCGAGCACTACAAGGCCGAGCGCGAGGGCGCGGACCGCATCGAGAACCTCGGCGAGCTGGTGAACGCCGCGGCGGCGTTCGACTCCGAGGAGCGCGAGACCGGGCTGGAGGAAACCGGCGACGCGCTGCTCGATTTCCTCACCCATGCCGCGCTCGAGGCGGGCGAGCACCAGGCGGGAGAGGGCCAGGACGCGCTGCAGATGATGACGGTGCACTCCGCGAAGGGCCTGGAGTTCGACGCGGTGTTCCTCTCCGGCCTGGAGGAGGGGCTGTTCCCGCACGAGCAGAGCGTGGTCGAGAAAGACGGGCTGGAGGAGGAGCGGCGCCTCGCGTACGTCGCCATCACACGCGCGAGGAAGCGCCTGTACCTGTCGTTCGCCCAGACGCGCATGCTGCACGGGCAGACGCGCTACAACCTGCCGTCGCGTTTCCTCGACGAGATTCCCGAGGGCCTGGTGAAGTGGCTCACGCCGCGCTTCGCCGGCCAGCGCGCGCGCCAGGCGATGGCCGAGGTCTCGCGCGCGTGGAGCGCGCCGCGCAAGAAGGAGCCGGTGTTCCGCACACCGCAGAGCGTCGGCGGCTTCAATATCGGCCAGAACGTCATGCACCCGAAATTCGGCGCCGGCGTGATCGTCGACGCCGAGGGCCAGGGAAACGACGCTCGCGTGCAGGTGAACTTCGGCGCGCAGGGCCTCAAGTGGCTCGCGGTGAGCGTGGCGAAGCTGCAGACGGCCTGAGGTGGCGCTGCATCCGCTCGCCGGCAAGCCCGCGCCGGCCGACGTCCTGATCGATCTCGCCGCGCTCGAGCGCGCCTACTACGAGCGGCGTCCGGACCCCGGGGACGCGCGCCAGCGCGTCGCCTTCGGCACCAGCGGCCACCGCGGCAGCGCGCTCGAGTCGAGCTTCAACGAGGCGCACATCCTCGCGATCGCGCAGGCGATCTGCGACTACCGCCGCGCCAAGGCAATCGGCGGGCCGCTGTACCTGGGCATGGACACGCACGCGCTGTCTGCGCCGGCGCAGCGGAGCGCGCTCGAGGTGCTGGCCGCGAACGGCGTCGAGTGCGCGATCCAGCGCGACGCGGGTTTCACCCCGACGCCGGCGATCTCGCGCGCGATCGTGGCGTACAACCGCGGCCGGGATGCCGGCCTCGCCGACGGGGTCGTCGTCACGCCCTCGCACAATCCGCCCGCCGACGGCGGCATCAAGTACAACGCGCCGCACGGCGGCCCCGCCGACACCGACGCCACCGGGTGGATCGAGGCGCGCGCCAACGCGCTGCTCGAGCAGGGCAATGCCGCGGTGAAGCGCGTGGCGTACCGGGCGGCGCTCGAGGCCGCGACCACCCGGCAGGAGGATTTCGCCGCGCCCTACATCGAGGACCTGAAGAACGTTCTCGACATGGACGCGATGCGCGCCGCGGGACTCAGGCTCGGCGTCGATCCGCTGGGCGGCGCCGCGGTGCACTACTGGCAGCCGCTCGCCGAGCGCTACGGTCTCGACCTCACGGTGGTCAATCCGCGCGTCGATCCGAGGTTCGGCTTCATGACGCTCGATCACGACGGCAAGATCCGCATGGACTGCTCGAGCCCCTACGCCATGGCGGGTCTGGTCGGGCTGAAGAACGCCTTTCGCGTCGCCTGGGGCAACGACGCCGACGTCGATCGTCATGGCATCGTCACGCCCTCGGCCGGGCTGATGAACCCGAACCATTACCTCGCGGTGGCGATCGATTACCTGCTTGCGCACCGCCCGCACTGGCCGGCGGGCGCCGTGATCGGCAAGACGCTGGTCTCGAGCGGCCTGATCGACCGCGTGGTGCGCCGGCGCGGCCGGCGGCTGCTCGAAGTGCCGGTCGGCTTCAAGTGGTTCGCCCCCGGCTTGCACGACGGCAGCTGCGCGTTCGGCGGCGAGGAAAGCGCCGGCGCAAGCTTCGTGCGGCGCGACGGCACCGCCTGGACGACCGACAAGGACGGCCTGATCATGGGCCTGCTCGCCGCCGAGATCACCGCGCACACCGGCAAGGACCCGTCGCAGCACTACCGCGCGCTCGCTGCCGAGCTCGGCACGCCGTACTACCGGCGCATCGACGCGCCGGCGACGCCGCAGGAGAAGGCGCGCCTCAAGGCCCTCGACGCGGGCGCGGTGCGCGCCACCGAGCTCGCCGGCGAGCCGATCGTGGCGCGCCTCACGCGTGCGCCCGGCAACGACGCGCCGATCGGCGGGCTGAAGGTGGTGACCGAGAATGGGTGGTTCGCGGCGCGCCCCTCGGGCACCGAGGACATCTACAAGCTCTACGCCGAGAGCTTCAAGAGCGAAGCGCACCTCGATGCGATCGTCGCAGAGGCGCAGAATATCGTGCGCAACGCCCTCTAGGAGGCCCGCATGCCGCTGACCGCCGAGCAGATCGCCCAGTACCGCCGCGACGGCTACGTCTGCCCGGTCCCGGTGATGCCGGCGGCCGAGGCCGCCGGCCTGCGCAGGAAACTCGAGGCCTTCGAGGCCGCGCAGGGCGGCCGGCTCGAGCCCGGCCAGCGCAGCCGCGCGTTCCTGCTGTTCAAATGGCTCGACGACCTGATCCGCGATGCGCGCGTGCTCGACCCGATCGAGCAGCTGATCGGTCCCGACATCCTGTGCTGGAGCACCATCTTCTGGATCAAGGACGCGGGCTCGAAGAGCTTCGTCTCCTGGCACCAGGACAACACCTACTGGGGCCTGTCGAGCCGCAACGTCGTGACGGCGTGGTTCGCGATCTCGGACGCCAGCGTCGAAGCCGGCTGCATGAAGGTGATGCCGGGCACGCACGCCGGAGACACGCTGGCGCACGAGGACACCTACGACGCGGACAACATGTTGACCCGGGGGCAGTCGATCCGCGGCCTGGACGAAGCGCACGCCGCAAGCATGCCGCTGCGCGCCGGCGAAATGTCGCTGCACAACTACTGTCTCGCGCACGGCTCGGGGCCGAACCTGTCGGGCGACCGCCGGATCGGCGTGTCGATGCATTTCATGCCGCCCGACACGAAGCAGGTCGTCGGCGCATGGGACTGCGCCGCGCTGGTGCGCGGCGTCGACCGCTTCAGGCATTTCGCCCACACGCCCGTCCCGACGCGCGATTTCGATCCGCAGGCGGTGGCGTTCCACGCGCGCGCCGCGGGCGCGATGCGCGAGGTACTTTACGCAGGGGCCGCGCGCAAGCTTCAGCGGCTCTGAGTACGTAAGGCGCGTAGGGCGAGCGCGGCGATCCAAGCCCAGAGCGCGGTGCGCAGCGTCATGGCGGCTACCGTGCGCAGCTCGAACGCGCCGCCCATGGCGGCGTGCAGGCCGAATGCCGCGAACACGAGCGCGGTCGCCGCGGCGATGCCGAGCGCGAGCCACGCCGCCCAGGCCCGCCGAAGCCACAGCCCGACGCCCGCCGCGACATACGCAAAGCCGGCGAGAAAGTTGAACCAGAGAACGAACGGCACGAAGTTGCCGGCGGCGACGCGCGCCGCCTCGGGGCCGAACAGGACACGGCCGCCCGAGAAGACAGTGAGGGCGCCGAACAGCAGGGCCACGAGCGCGGCGATGGTCGCCCAGGCCGGACGCTTCCGGGTGAGTTCATACATTGCACCAGTCTGATCTGCCGCAGGGGCGGCGGACTTAACTTGGGTCAAGCCGCCGCAACTGCTCCAGGTTGTCGCGGTTGTTGAAGATGACGCGCGGCGGCGTGTCGTGCGTCTCGCAGCGCAGCCCGGCGAGCTGGTTGTCCATGTTGCGCCGCGTGCTGCTGGAGAGCACCCAGCCGAGGGGCGGGTTGGCGGATTCGCGGCACAGGCCGAAGGCGAAAAAATGGTCGGCCCCAACGTGCAGGCGCAGGGTCTCGCGCGCATAGGTGCCGCGCGCCTCGCGCGTGCTGAGGAGCGCCCAGAGTGGGGACATCATTTCTGGCATCCAGGTTCCCGGGCCGATCTTGGGGTGGCCTGCGGCCTTCTCCAGCGTCTCGGGCGCATTGCGCGGGTTCACCGGCTCGTTACTGATGTGGATGACGATGGGTTCGACCTTCTTCCAGCGCGGGTCTTCCTGGTCGTCGTCCGCCATGGCATCGATGGTCTTCGCGATCTCGAGCGTGGTGGTCGCCGCCGAGTTCTCGAAGTAGCCGCCGTCCACCACGCGGCCGTAGGTCTTCCCGTCCTTCGCCAGGGTGCCCGCGGGGCTCACGTACGTGAAGCGCGCGCTCATGTGCGCCGCGGTGGACAGGCGCAGGCTGCGCGGCGCGAAGAAGCGCTGTGCGTCCTCGGTGTCGACGAAGTCCGTGGAGCCGTCCGCGGCGACGATGCTCGCCTGGCTCGCGACGATGCGCTTCCCGGTCTGCACCCAGGTGGCGTTGAGGAACAGCAGCGGCGCCCAGCCCGCGCCTTCGCGCAGCCTGTCCATCGGCTCGGCGAAACGGTCGCGCCCCGGCACGGCCTCGCGCCAGGCACGCTCCCAGGCTTCTTCCAGCGCGAGAGCGCGGTCGAAGCGCGGCACCGGAAAGGGGAGCAGGCGCTGCAGCAGGTCCGGGTAGAGCATGGCCGCGACCACGGGCGACAGGAAGTCTTCACCGAGCATTTTCTGCGCGGCCTGCTTGGCGATGACGGCGCGGCCCGCGCGCTGCTCGGCAAGGATCGCGGCGAACACGCTCTCGCCGAGGCTGCCGCCCGAGACCCCCGACATCGAGAACAGCTGCGTGTCGAACTGCGGCAGCGTGCCCTGGATCTCGCCCAGCACGCTTGCCGTCCACCAGGCGGCGCGAATGCCGCCGCCCTCGGCGTTGACCAGGTACAGGGGATACTTCGCCGCCTGCGGCGGCTGGTCGTTCAGCCACTCGCGCAGCATCGCGCGCAGGTCCGGCCACTTTTCCGGCTGCGGGTCGGGGAGCGTGCGCACCGCGTGGTTGTCGTTCAGCGGGCTGAAGAGGACGGCGAGCACCAGGAGCCCGAGGAACGCCGGCACGCGCTTGCGCATGCCGAAAATGTCGATCACGCTGCCGCCGGCGATCCAGCCGGTGGCCGCGAAAATCACGATCGCGGCGGTGCCGATCGCCGGTGCCGCCGTCTGCACCGCGAATACGAATACCAGCAGCAGGAGCACCGCGGCGCCGATCGCCGCCGCGAGCATGAGCAGCGTGCCGCGGCCGAGGCCCCGCGGGACCGCGATGCCGTAGACCTCCTCTCCGGTGGCGTTCACCCGGAGCATGTCCACGGCGCCCTGTATCGCGGGCGTTCCCTTGCCCGACAAGCGCCCGTGCACCGCGCGCAGCAGCCTTCTTCGGAACGTCACCGTCACCAGGAACGCGGCCGCCCCCGCCAAGCACCACCAGGCGTAGCTCAACAGGATGTCGCGCACCTGCGAGTGCTCGTCTTCTGCGTAGCCCTGCGCGGCGAGGTAGAACGCGAACGAGACGCCCAGCGTCGCGAGCGTGCCGAGCACGCGCGGCATCCAGGTGCGGTAGCGCAGCAACTCCGGCTGATTGCCCGGCACGCCGGGGAAGGCGAGGCGCAGCATCACGCGTGCCCAGTACCAGGCGTACACCGACCAGGCCAGCATGCCGGCGAAGAAGAACAGCCTTTGCGACTCGTTCTGCACGCCCGACTGGCGCTCCGCGAGCGCGCGCACCACGTCCTGGCTTTGCCCCGGGACGATGAGAAACACGAGCACCGCGAGCACCATGAGCACCGCGGGGCGCGCCGGCCTGGTGACGACCAGCCACTTGAGGATCCACAGCCAGAAGTCGTACAGCCTTTTCAGCATGCGGGGTCGCCTCCCGGGTGTGAGTTTGAACCCGGATCGTGCCGGATGCACGACCCGTTGTGGAGATACAGGCGGGCGCCGCGCGTCAGTCGCGCGCCAGCGGGCGCAGCACCGGCCACAGCCGGACGGTGAACAGCGCGAGCGACAGCCAGAGCAGCGCGCCGCCGGCGAGCGGCAGGCCGATGGCGAACAGCGCGACGCCGGAGTTGGCGCAGGCGAGCTGCGCGCCCGACGACGCGCCGCCGCGGATCGGATGTCCGGTGAAGCGCGGCAGCATGTGCGCGCCGAGCGCGTAGATCAGGCACATGGTGAAGCCGCCGAAGAGATGCATCGGCGAGCTCGCCAGCAGCGAGCCCGCGACGAGCATGGCGATTCCGGAAGCCACGAGCCAGCCGATCGCAGAGAGCGCAAAGAGCCTCTCGTCGCGCCCGAGCAGCATGCCGACGTGGCGCGCCGCGCGCGCCGGCCGGTCAGGCGCGGCGGCGACCAGCCTGCGCGCCTCGCCCAGCGGGACGACGCCGACCGCCTTCAGCGTGCCGTCGATCACCAGCGCGGGGATGGTGCGCACGTGCAGGTCGCGCGCGAGGCGCTTGCCCTCGGGTTGCGCCAGGTCGAGCACCGCGTAGTCGATGTCCTTCTCCGCTGCCACCTGGCGCCACACGGACTCCGCCGCGGGGCAGGTCGGGCACCAGTCGGAAACCAGCAGCTCCACGCGCATGGTCATGCCGTGCAGCGCATGCAGTCGACGTCGTAGCGGTCGATCCACGCGCGCAGGCCCTGCTGTGCAGCTTCGCCGCGCGCGAGCGACGCGAGCGCAACCTCGGGATCGTCGGGCTTCATCAGCACCAGCCACGCGTCGGTGTAGGGCGCGACGTTGATCAGCCCGGGCTCGGCCACGACGCGCTCGTTCACGGCGACGATGGTGCCTTCGAACGGCGCCGGCACGCCGCCCGCCCACTTGCCCGATTCGAGCCGCACGACGGGCTTTTTCTTCGCGCGGCGCGAGCCGACCGGCCGGAAGGTCGCGTATTGAACGCGCCCGGCCATGGTCTGCGCTGGATCGGTGATGCCGACGCGAAACGTGCCGTCGGGCTGCGGCCTCACCCAGCAGTAGTCGAGGTCGTACCACAGGTCCTCGGGCAGCTCGCAGCCGCGGTACTCGCTCATTCGACCTCCGCGGGCGGCGCGAGCCGCACCGTGAAAACCACGTTGACGCCGAAGGCGAGCATCGCCGCGACGCTGAGCACGCCGCCGAGGGCAACGAGCCGGGGCAGCGGCGCGAGCCAGCCGGCGACCATCAGCGGCAGGCCCGCGTTGGCGAGCCAGAACTGCGCCCAGGCGAGCCGCTCGGAGCGCAGGCGGTAGCCGCCGAAGCGCGGCAGCACGTGCAGGCCGATGCCGTAGATGGTCATCAGCACCAGTCCGAGCAGCATCAGGTGCGCATGCGCGCGCGTGACATCGCCCGGCACGAGCTGCGGCGCAGCGAGGTGCGCGAGCGCGAGCAGCCCGCCGGCGAGGCCGTAGACGAGCGCCAGCGCCACGAAAAGGCGATTCCGCGGATGCATGCCGCAAGCCTAGCGTCGGTGCGCCGAGCCGCTTTGCTGCAAATCAAGAAAAATGGGCAACGAGCAGGTAGCGCGCGAGCCGCCCCGCGGCCATGAAGGCGAGCGCGCCGAGCCAGTTGACGCGCAGCCAGCCCGCGGCGAGGCACAGCCCGTCGCCCACGAGCGGCAGGAACGCGAAGAAGGTCGCCGCGCTGCCGTAGCGCGCGAGCCAGCGCAGTGCGCGCGCATCGAGCTTGTCGCGCGTGCGCGTCGGCACCAGCCGCCCGAGCAGATAGGTGGTCATGCCCCCCGCCGTGTTGCCGAGCGTCGCGAGCGCGATCGCGAGCGCGGCGTGCTCCGGATAGAGCTTGAGGTAGCCGAACAGCACCGCCTCGGAAGACAGCGGCACCAGCGTCGCGGCGACGAAGCTGGCGGCGAGCAGCCCGGCGAGGCCGCCTTCAGGGGAGAGTAGCGCGTCCAGGGTGTGCTAGGCTTTTCTGCATGAAGGGCAACGATTATCTCGAGCGCATCCTGAGGGCGCGGGTATACGACGTGGCGATCGAGTCGCCGCTCGAGCTCGCGCCGGGTCTGTCCAAGCGTCTCAGGAACCGGCTGCTGCTCAAGCGCGAGGACCTGCAGCCGGTATTCTCGTTCAAGCTGCGGGGCGCCTACAACAAGATGGCGAACCTGGCGCCGGCGAAGCTGAAAAAGGGCGTGATCGCGGCGAGCGCCGGCAACCACGCGCAGGGCGTGGCGCTGGCGGCACAGAAACTCGGTTGCCGCGCGGTGATCGTGATGCCGGTGACCACGCCGCGCATCAAGGTCGATGCGGTGGCCGCGCGCGGCGCCGAGGTCGTGCTGCACGGCGATACGTATTCGGACGCCTACGCGTACGCCGTGCGCCTGAAGCGCCGCCGCGGTCTCACCTTCGTTCATCCCTATGACGACCCCGACGTGATCGCGGGGCAGGGCACCATCGGTATGGAAATCCTGCACCAGCACGCGGGGCCGCTCGACGCCATTTTCGTCGCCGTCGGCGGCGGCGGTCTCATCGCGGGCATCGCGGCCTACGTGAAGCGCTTGCGCCCCGGGGTGCGGATCGTCGGCGTCGAGCCGGTCGACGCCGATGCCATGACGCGCTCGCTCAAGGCCGGCCGCCGCGTGGTGCTCGACCAGGTCGGCCTGTTCGCCGACGGCGTTGCGGTGAAGCAGGTCGGCAGGGAAACCTTCGCCCTGGCGCGCAAGCTGGTCGACGAGATGGTGCTGGTCGACACCGACGAGATATGCGCCGCGATCAAGGACGTGTTTGAGGACACGCGCGTGGTGCTCGAGCCCGCTGGAGCGCTGGCGATCGCCGGCGCCAAGGCCTGGGTGGAGAAGCACGGCGCACGCAACAAGACGCTCGTGGCGGTGGCCTGCGGCGCCAACACCAATTTCGACCGCCTGCGTTTCATCGCCGAGCAGGCGGAGCTGGGCGAGCACCGCGAGGCGCTGCTCGCAGTCACGATCCCGGAGCGCCCGGGGAGCTTCAAGAAGTTCTGTGCCACGCTCGGCGCCAAGGACATCACGGAGTTCAACTACCGCATCGCCGAATCCAGGGAAGCGCACATCTTCGTCGGCATCGAGACGGCGAACCGGGACGAGACCGCGCGCATCGTGCGCAATCTCGAGCACCACGGCCTGAAGACGCTCGACCTGTCGGACAACGAGATGGCGAAGACGCACCTGCGCCACATGGTCGGCGGGCGCGCGCCCTGGTCGGGCGACCGGCGCGCGACGCGCGCCGCGAACGAGCTTTTGTACCGCTTCGAGTTCCCCGAGCGTCCCGGCGCGCTGATGCGCTTTCTCAGCAACATGCGCAGCGACTGGAACATCAGCCTGTTCCATTATCGCAACCAGGGCGCGGATTACGGGCGCGTGCTGGTCGGCATCCAGGTTCCGCCCGAGGAGATGCGCGCGTTCCGGCGCTTCCTCGACAAGCTCGGCTACCCTTGCGTCGACGAGACGAGGAACCCGGCCTATCGCCTGTTCCTCGGATGACCGCGCGCACGCTGCAGCTTACCGAGCGGCTGCGCGCTTATGTGCTCGCGCACGGGGCGCGCGAAACGCCGGTGCAGCGTGCGCTACGCGCGGCGACGCAGCGCATGCCGCGCGCGAGCATGCAAATCGGCGCCGAGCAGGGCGCGTTGATGCAGCTGCTGGTGCGCCTGGCCGGCGCACGCCGCTGCATCGAAATCGGCACCTTCACGGGCTACAGCGCGCTCGCGATGGCGCTCGCGCTGCCGGCGCGCGGGAAGATCGTCTGTTGCGACACGAGCGAGGAATGGACCGCCATCGCTCGGCGTTACTGGAAGCGCGCGCGCGTCGCCCGAAAGATCGACCTGCGCCTCGGGCCGGCGCTCGAGACGCTCGACGCCCTGCTCGCGCACGGGGGCGCGGGTAGGTACGACTTCGCCTTCATCGATGCCGACAAGGAAAACTACGCCCGGTATTACGAGCGCTGCCTGAAGCTCGTGCGCAAGGGTGGCCTGATCGCCGCCGACAACACGCTGTGGGGCGGAGCGGTGGCCGATCGACGCGCGCGCGACGCCGACACGCGCGCCATCCGCGCATTCAACCGCAAGCTGCTGCGCGACCGGCGCGTCGAGATCGCCCTGCTGCCGATCGGCGATGGCTTGACGCTGGCGTTCAAGCGCTAGGAGCTCTCGCCGCCGAAGTGACGCTCGTCGGCGTAGCACACCGGCGAGGCGAGCGCGCCCGCTCCGCCCGGCTCGGGTATGCCGAGGAACACCAGGCCCTCCGGGTCGCGCCGGTACAGGCCGCGCTCGGTGACCACGTAATCGACCGGGACGTCCCAGCTCTGCGGATGGATCGTGTTGATGCGCGCCATCTCGTAGGTCACGCCGATCACGACCGGCTTGCGGGCCATTGCCGCCAGCGTGCGGTCGAAGAACCCGCCGCCGTAGCCGAGCCGGTAGCCGTGCATGTCCCAGCCGTTCATCGGCAACAGCACCACCTCGGGCACCAGCTCCTCGGTGCCGACGGGATAGGGAATGCCGAGCGCGCCTTCGGCGAGCTTCACCCCCGGGTGCCACTCGCGGAACGCGAGCGGGGCCCCCCGCGCCACCACCACCGGCAGCGCGGTGCGCGCGCCGCGGCTGCGCAGGCGGCTCGCCAGGTGGCGCGCGTCGTACTCGTTCTTGATCGGCCAGCACAAGGCGAGCGTCTTGCCGGCAAGTCCCGGGAACGCGCGCTCCAGCACCGTGTCGATGCTATGGCGCCACGCGCCGAGGGTCGCCGGCTCGAGCGCCAGTCGCGCCGCAAGGAGGCGCTCGCGCTCGCCCTTGCGCCACTGCAGCAGTGCTGCTTTATGCTCCACGCTCGTGCTATGCTTAATCTATGATTTTGCAGCGTTTCCGTAATCTTACACTGGCGCTCTGCCTGCTGGCGCCGGGCGCGCATGTCGCCTCCGCGCGCACGCAGAACCCCGACGAGGCGCTGCTCGCCGCCTACGACGCGTTCAACGCGGGCGATCCGATGAAGCTCGCGCGCGCCGCGACGGTGTTGAAAGGCAACGTGCTCGAGCCCTATGTCGATTACTGGGCGCTCGCGCTACGCCTCGAAGACGCCAGCGACGCCGAAGTGCACGCGTTCCTCGAAAAGTACTCCGGCAGCTATGTCGCCGAGCTGCTGCGTGGCCAGTGGCTCAAGGTGCTCGGCAAGCGCGAAGACTGGGCGAGCTTCGAGGCACAGCGGTCCGCGCTGTCGGGCGACGATCTCGAGATACGCTGCTACGCGTGGCTGGCGCGCCTGGCGCGTGGGGACCGCGTCGCGCTGCGTGCCGTGAAGCCGGTCTGGCTCGAGCCGCGCGAGCTCCCCGATGGCTGCAACACCCTGGTCGACGCGCTTGCTGCGCGCAACGCGATCGCCCTCGACGACATCTGGCGGCGTGTGCGGCTGCTGTTCGCGAACAGCCAGATCACCGCGGCGAAGCGCACGCTCGGCTACCTGCCCAAGGAGGAATCGCCCAACGAAGGGCGCCTCGCGCAGGCGGCGACTCATCCGGAGCGTTTGCTCACGCACGTGCCGCTGGTCGCAACGAAGCGCGCCGATCGCGAGGTTCTGGTTCTCGCCGCGGTGCGGCTCGCGGGCAAGGATCCGCAGGCGGCGGCCGACGCGCTCGAAGGGCCGCTTGGAGCGAAGCTCGAGGAGCCGGACCGCGACTACCTGTGGGCGCGGCTCGGCTACGAGGCTGCGCTGCGCCACGACGACAGGGCGCTCGAATGGTATGTGAAGGCGGGCGTGTACCAGCTCAGCGACACGCAGGCGGGGTGGAAAGCTCGCGCCGCGCTGCGCGTCGGCGACTGGCAAGCGGTGCACGATGCGATCGACACCATGTCGGCCCAGGAGAGTCATCTCAGCGCGTGGATCTACTGGTACGGTCGCGCGCTCGCGGCGCAGGGCGCAAGCGAGGCCGCGCGCGCCTACTACATGCGGATCGCCGGCGACACCGATTTCTACAGCATTCTCGCAGCCGAGGAGCTCGGATTTCTCGCTACCGCGCCGAGGACCGGCTACACCCCGACCGAGGCCGAGGTCGCGGCGGCGCGCAAGGACCCCGGCCTGGAGCGCGCGCTCGAGCTGTACCGGCTCGGATTGCGCACCGAGGGCGCGCGCGAGTGGGCGTTCTCGATCCGTGGCATGGACGACCACCAGCTCCTCGCGGCGGCGGAGGTCGCGCGCCGCGACGAGCTGTTCGACCGTGCCATCGTGACCGCCGACAAGACCGTGCAAGTGCATAATTTCCAGGTGCGCTACCTCGCGCCGTACCGCGACGTGTTCAGCGAGTTCGCGCGCGAGAACGGCGTGGACGAGGCCTGGGTGCTCGGCCTGGTCAGGCAGGAAAGCAGCTTCATCGTCGACGCCCACTCTGCGGCGGGGGCGCGCGGGTTGATGCAGCTCATGCCGCGCACCGCGCGCTGGGTGGCGCGCAAGATCGGCCTGAAGGGCTATCGCCCGGGGCACGTCGCCGAGGTGAAGACCAACATCACCCTCGGCACCGGGTACCTGAAGCTGGTGCTCGGCGACCTCGGCCACGAGGTGCTCGCCTCGGCGGCCTACAACGCGGGGCCGCGGCGCGCGCGGCGCTGGCGCGACGCGAAGCCCGTCGAGGGCGCGATCTACGCCGAGACTATTCCGTTCGACGAGACCCGGCGCTACGTGAAGAAGGTGATGGCGAACGCGATCTTCTACGCGGCGATTTACGGTGACGGGCCGTCGTCGCTCAAGGCCCGGCTGGGCACGGTGTCCTCGTCCGATCCGGTGGGCGGCGACGACACGCTTCCTTAAGTTTCCCGCGGCCATGCGACACGCGAAGATCCTGGTCGTCGGCGGAGGCGGCTTCGTGGGCCGCCACGTCGTCGCGGCGCTCGCTGCGCGGGGGGCCGAGGTCACGGTGCCGTCGCGCCGCCGCGAGCGCGCCAAGGGACTGCTGCTGCTGCCGACGGTCGACGTGGTCGAATGCGACGTGAACCAGCCCGGCGTGCTCGAACGGCTCGCGGCGGGATGCGATCTGGTGGTGAATCTGGTCGGCGTGCTGCATAGCCGGCGCGGGCGCGCGGACGAGCGCGGCCCAAACGACTACGGTCCTGATTTCGCGCGCGCGCATGTCGAGTTGCCGCAGGCGGTGGTTGCGGCCTGCCGCGCGGCGGGCGTCCGGCGGTTGTTGCACATGAGCGCGCTAGGCGCCTCGCCCGCTGCGCCTTCCGAATACCTGCGCTCCAAGGGCGTCGGCGAGCAGGCCGTGCTCGCCGCGGAGGATCTCCAGGTGACGGTATTTCGGCCGTCGGTGGTGTTCGGTCCGGACGACGCGTTCCTCAACTTGTTCGCCACGCTGGCGAAATGGCTGCCGATTCTCGCCCTCGCCTCCCCGCAGGCGCGCTTCCAGCCGGTGTACGTCGGCGACGTGGCGCGCGCCTTTCTCGCCGCTCTCGACGAGCACGCCTCGTTCGGTACGGCGTACGACCTGTGCGGCCCGAAGGTCTATACCCTGCGCGAACTGGTCGAATACGTATGCGCGCTCACCGGGCGGCGCCGCATGGTGCTCGGGCTGTCCGCAGGCCTCTCCTACCTGCAGGCCTGGATCATGGAATGGGCGCCGGGTCCGACGCTCATGTCGCGCGACAACGTGCGCTCGATGCAGGTGCCGAGCGTGTGCGACTGCGAGCCGCCACTGGGCATCGTACCGCAGGCCCTCGAGGCGCTGGCGCCGACCTGGCTGACGCCCGCCACGGCACGGCAGCGCTACTCGACCCTTCGCTGGAAGGCGCGCAGGTGAGCAAGCCGACCCTGGTCATCGGCAACAAGAACTACGCATCGTGGTCCCTGCGGCCGTGGCTCGCGATGAAGGTGCTGGGCATCGACTTCGACGAAGTGCGCATCCCGCTGTATCAGCCCGAGTCGAAGATGGCGCTGCTGCGCTACTCGCCGGCCGGCAAGGTGCCATGCCTGATCGACGATTCGATCCGCGTCTGGGATTCGCTTGCCATCCTCGAGTACCTCGCCGAGACGCGCCGCGAGCTGTGGCCCGAGGCGCCGGCCGCGCGCGCGCTGGCGCGCTCGATCTGCGCCGAGATGCACGCTGGCTTCCTTAACCTGCGCCAGCGCATGAGCATGAACATCCGTAAGCGCCACCCCGGCAAGGGGCGCACGCCGGAATCCGAGGCCGAGGCGCGCCGCGTGATCGACATATGGAGCGATTGCCGCGCCCGGTTCGGCGCGGCGGGGCCGTTCCTGTTCGGGCGTTTCACGGCGCCCGACGCGATGTACGCGCCGGTGGTGCTGCGCTTTCGCACCTACGAGGTCGCGCTGCCGGCGGCCTGCCGTGACTATGCCGAAGCGATCCTCGCACTGCCCGCGATGCGCGAGTGGATCGACGCCGCGGAGCGCGAAACCGAGTCGCTGCCGCAGTTCGAGCAATACGGCTAGGAGCGCAGCGTGACACTGCCCGACGGTGCGCGCCTGAACAGGCTGCTGGCCGCCGCGGCGCTGGTCGCCGCGCTGTGGGGCGTGCGTGCGGAGCTGCCGGCCGGCTTCGCGCTGCATTTCCTCGGTGCCGCGGCACTCTACCTGATGTTCGGCGCGCCGCGCGCGCTCGCCGGCATGGCGCTCGCGGCGACGCTCGACTGCGCGCTCGGGGGCGGGGACTGGGCGGCGTGGCCCGCGCGCTGGCTCGCCGACGGCGCGGTGCCGGTGGCCTGCGCCTGGGTCGTGCACCGTGCCATCGAGCGCTTTGCGCCGCCCAACCTGTTCGTGTACGTCTTCGGCGCGGCGTTTGCAGGCGCCGGATTGTCGATGGTCGCTTCGCTCGCCGCGCACCGCCTGCTCGGCGCGCGCGTCGAGCCGTTCGCGGCGCTCGGCCTGATGCTCGGCTTCGGCGAGGCCTTCCTCACCGGCGCGCTGCTGACCCTGTTCGTGGTGTACCGGCACGAGTGGGTCGCGACCTTCGATGACGCGCGCTACCTGGCGCGACGATGAAGGCCTACGTCGTGGGGGGTGCGGTGCGCGACGAGCTGCTCGGGCTGCCGGTCGCCGACCGTGACTGGGTGGTGGTCGGCGCGACGCCGGAGGCCATGACGGCGCAGGGCTTCCGCCCGGTCGGCAAGGATTTCCCGGTGTTCCTGCATCCGCAAACGCAGGAGGAATACGCGCTCGCGCGCACCGAGAGAAAGAGCGGCCGCGGCTACAAGGGCTTCACGGTGTACGCCGCGCCCGACGTCACGCTCGAGGAGGACCTGCGGCGCCGCGACCTGACCATCAATGCCATGGCGCGCGGCGAGGACGGTGCGCTGATCGATCCCTTCGGCGGCGCGCGCGACCTCGAAGCCGGAATATTGCGCCACGTCGGCGAGGCGTTCGTCGAGGACCCGGTGCGCATCCTGCGCGTGGCGCGCTTCGCTGCGCGCTTCGACTTCCGCGTCGCCGAGGCAACCGCGACGCTGATGCGCGGCATGGTCGAGGCGGGACTCGTCGAAGACCTGGTGCCGGAGCGCGTGTGGCAGGAGATCGCGCGCGGCCTTGCGGAGCCGCACCCGCAGCGCATGCTCGAGGTGCTCGAGGCCTGCGGCGCGCTCGGGCGCCTGATTCCGGAACTTCATCCGGACGCGGCGCTGGCCGCGGCGCTGGCGCGCGCGGCGGCCGCCGCGGTGCCGCTCGCGGTGCGTTTCACGGTGCTTACCGCCGGGCTCGATGAGCCCGGCTTGCGCGCGCTGACCGATCGGCTGCGCGCGCCGAACGAGGTGCGCGAGCTTGCCCTCGGCTACTGCCGCTGCCGCGACGCGCTGCGCCGGGCGGCCGAAGCGCCGCCGGCGGCGCTGCTCGAGACGCTCAAGCGCGCCGACGCGCTGCGGCGTCCGGAGCGCTTCGCCGAGCTGCTCGCGGCGGCGCGTATCGTCGACGACCGCACGGTGCGCGCTGCATTGCGGCTCGAATGCGCGCTAGCCGCGGCGCGGCAGGTCGACGCTGCGACGATCGCGCGCAACGCAGCATCGCCGGCCGAGATCCCGGCGCGCCTCGACCGGGCGCGCGAGGCGGCGATCGCGCAGGCCCTGTCGTGAGCGGGCCGGCGGAGCGCCCCGGGCGCGCATCGCTTGCGCTGCTTGCCGAGGGGCTGGCGCGCAACATCGCGGCGGGCGCGCGCATCGCCTTCTTCTTGCGGGTGAGCTGGCTCGATCTGCGCGCCACGCCGGGACATCTGGTCACGCTGGTGGCGTTCAATCTCGCGACCTGGGTCGCGGTGTCCGCGGCGCGGGTGGGCTTCCAGGGCGAACTCGACCCGACGGCGCTGTGGCTCTATCTCGCGACGGTGCCGCTGGTGCTGTTCACCGCGCTGGCGGTGGCCACGCTCTACGGCAGGCGCGAGATTACCTTGCTGCTGGCCGTGGCGCTCATCGCGAGCGACCTGGTGTTCGCGCTCGCGGGATTGGCGCTGCAGCGTCTGCCGCTCGGCTTGGGTTTCGGCGCTCTGCTCTATGGCGCATTCTTCGTCTGGCTGTGGCTCGCCGCGCTGCGCGCGGTGGCGGTGTGCGCGGGCACGCGCCGGCCGCAGTTCTACCAGGGTGCGCTGGTGGTCAGCTGCATGATCGCGCTCCTGCTGGTCGTGTTTCCCAGTGTGGAGGTCTGGGTGGAGCCACCGGCTGGCGAAGCGCCGCCAGCGCTCGCGAGCGAGCGGCTGTTCCACCTGCAAGGCGAGCTGATCGAGCGCCGGCTCGCGGCGATAGAGCCTGGCCGAGCGGGGCGCCCGGAGCTGTTCTTCGTCGGCTACGCGCCCGACGGCAGCCAGGGCGTGTTCGGCCGCGAGATGCGCTTCGTGAAGCGGCTGTTCGACGAGCGCTTCGGCACGCGCGGCCACTCGATCGCGCTGGTGAACGGCGAGACCACGTTGGAGGAGTTTCCGCTCGCCACCGCCACCAACCTGGGCCGTGCGCTGGCGCGCGTCGCCGGCCAGATGAACCCGGACGAGGACGCGCTGTTTCTCTACGTCTCGGCGCATGGCGACGAGAGCTACCGCCTGGCGGCCGAGCAGCGTCCGCTCGTGCTCGGGGGCCTCACTCCCACTGCGCTCGCGAGGATGCTGCAGGACGCGGGCATCAAATTGAAAATCGTGGTCGTGTCGGCGTGCTTCTCGGGCGGCTACATCGAGCCGCTGCGCGACGCCGTCACGCTGGTTATCACGGCCGCCGCCGCCGACCGGCACTCCTTCGGCTGCCGCACAGGCAACGACTTCACCTACTTCGGAGGAGCGTTGTTCCGCGACGCGCTGTCGCGCACGCATTCCTTTCGCGATGCTTTCGCCATCGCCCGCGGTCTGATCGAGAGCAAGGAGCGCGCCGAGCGGCTGACACCGTCGCTGCCGCAGATTGCGGTCGGCGCGGCGATCGCCGGGAGGCTCGGGGCCTTGGAGGCAGCGGCTAGATGAGCCGGCCGAGCAGGTACACCAGCAGCGACAGCAGCACGGTACTGGCGAAGGGCACGTAGTAAATGCGCCCGCGCACCGGGATCCTCAGGTCGCCGGGCAACCGGCCGAGGCCGAGGCGGCCGAGCCCCGGCGCCACCGCCGCCAGCACTACCAGCGCGACCAGCAGGGTCAGCAGCCACTTCAGCACGGCGAAACGGCTCCTCGGCGATGCCGCGTGGGCGATACACTGCTCGGCTTTGCAGAGGAAGGAACGGCGATGATCGACCTGTACACGTGGGGCACGCCAAATGGACGCAAGATATCCATCATGCTGGAGGAATGCGGTCTTGCCTACCGCGTTCACCCCATCGACATCGGCAAGGGCGAGCAATTCGCGCCCGATTTCGTCGCCATCAGTCCGAACAGCAAGATCCCGGCGATCGTAGACTCCGAGGGTCCCGACGGCAAGTCGATCAGCATGATGGAGTCGGGCGCGATCCTGATCTATCTCTCCGGCAAGACCGGGCGCCTGCTGCCGCAGTCGGTGCGCGGCAAGTACGAGGCGCTGCAGTGGCTGATGTTCCAGATGGGCCACGTCGGGCCGATGTTCGGCCAGGCGCACCATTTCATGCGCGCCAAGAAGGACGAGATTCCCTACGGCACAGAGCGCTACGGCAAGGAAGCCAAGCGCCTGTACGGTGTGATGGACGCGCACCTGGCAAAGACAGCATTTCTCGCTGCCGGCGAGTACAGCATCGCGGACATCGCCACCTATCCGTGGGTGGCGCGCCACCAGTGGCACCGGGTCGATCTCGCCGAGTTTCCGAGCGTCAAGCGCTGGTTCGACACCATCGGCCGGCGTCCCGCGGTCGCGCGCGGCATGTCGGTACCGTTCCTCAACTGAGCGGCGTGCTGGAGCTTCTGGCACTTCCGCCCGGGCCGGGCGCGGCGCGCGCGCCGCTGATGTTCGTGCACGGCGCCTACGTCGGCGCCTGGTGCTGGGCCGAGCATTTTCTGCCGTGGTTCGCCGCGCGCGGTTTCCCGGTCTACGCGCTGTCGCTGCGCGGACACGGCCAGAGCGCGGGGCGGGAGCGCCTGGACTCCTTCGGGCTGGCCGAGTTCGCCGACGACCTCGAGGCGGCGCTCGAGGGCCTCGAGCAGTCTCCGGTCCTGATCGGCCACTCGATGGGTGCGCTGGTGGTGCAGAAGTACCTCGAGCGCGGCGCCGGGCGCGACATGCGCCGCGCCGCGGCGGTCGCCTTCCTCTGCCCTGTGCCGCCGTTCGGCGTCCTGCCCTCGAGCTTTACGCTTGCGTGGACCCGGCCGGCACTGTTCGCCGAGATCAACGCGCTCGCCGGCGGCCACCGCGTGTCGCGCGGCGCGCTGCACGAGGCGCTGTTCGCCAGCCCGGTGGACAACGAGCGCGTCGAGCGCTACTACGCGCGCATGCAGCCGGAGTCGCGCCGCGCACTTCTGGACATGACCTGGTGGGGACTGCCGCAAACCTGGCGCCTCGATCTGCCGCCGGCTCTGGTGCTCGGCGCCGAACGCGACGCGCTCATCGCCGCGTCGGTCGCGCGCACCACGGCGCAGTTGCTCGGCGCGCAGTACCGCGAGCTGCCGGGCCTGGGTCACGCGGTGATGCTCGATCCGGGCTGGCGCGCGGCCGCCGAGGCCCTCGAGGGCTGGCTTGCCGAGCAGGGCCTGTAGCGCAGCTCAGCGCCGCGCCGGCTTGCTGCCCAGGTGCATGCCCGAGTCGAGCTGGATCAGCTCGCCCGTCACGGTGCGCGCGCCGTCGACCAGCCAGGCGACCGCTTCGGCGACGTCCTCCGGGGAGCTCGCGCGCCCGAGCGGCGCGCTTTTCTCGAAGCCTGCCCTGATCTTTTCGTAGTTCTCCTGCCCCACGCCCTCGACGAACCAGCGGCTGGTGATCAGTCCGGGGCACACGGCGTTGACGCGCACCTCCGGCGCGAGCGCGCGCGCGAGGTGCAGCGTGAGCGAATTGAGCGCCCCCTTGGACGCGATGTACGGTATCGACGAGCCGATGCCGAGCGTACCCGCCATCGAAGAAACGTTGACGATGGCGCCGCGCGCGGTTTTCAGATGCGGCGCGGCCGCGCGAACCATCTGGAACGCGCCGACCAGGTTGACGCGGTAGATGCGCTGGAAGACCTCGGCGTCCAGCGCCTCCCAGTTGGACGGCCCGCTGAAGGTGGTGACGCCGGCGTTGTTCACCAGCGCGTCGAGCCTTGCCCAGCGCGCGACCGCGGATTCGACCAGCGCGCGGCAGACGCCGTCGTCGGCGACATCGCCGCGCGCGAGCAGCGTGTCGGCGCCCGCCTCGCGGCAAGCGCGCTCGCTTTGCTCGGCCTCCTTGCCGCTCTTGGAAAAGTTGATGAGCACGTCGTAGCCGCGGCGCGCGAGCGCGAGCGCACTCGCCGCGCCCACTCCGGTCGCCGAGCCCGTGATGATCGCCGTCTTGCGCTGTGTCACGTTTCTTGCCTCCTTCCGCTCAGCGCCGCGCGTGGCGCGCGAGGAACGCGTTGATGTCCTCGACGCGCAGCTGCGGCTCGTCGGGATCGGGCTGCGAGCCGACGACGCGGTTCATCCATTCCATGTTGCGCTGCATGCGCGCGACCACTGCGCGCCATTCCTCGGCGGTATGCCGCTGCGGGTCGGGCAGCACGTGGCATTGGCGGCAGGCGAGCCGGAAGGGCTCGTTCTCGGGCGCGAAGACGTCCGGGTATTGCTGCGGATCGAGCGGCCGCTGCCCATAGCGCTCGAGATAGGCAAGCAGCGTGCGCGCTTCGTCGTCGCTCGGCGCGGCAACGCCGCCCATCATGTCCTTCATCAGCCGGCCCATGTTGCCGTAACCACGCATGCGCGCCACCATGCGCTCGACGACCTTGCGCCACTTCGCCGGCTGGTGCATGGCGGGATTGGGCAGGTTGTGGCATTGCACGCAATAGCGCACCGCGAGCGAAGCGCCCGGAGAGCCGGGTTCCGGAAGCATGCGCGGCTCGAATCCCGGCGGCAGGATGCGCTCGAGCATCGGCCCGTAGGGGCTCGTCTCCCAGCGCTGCTTCGCCTCGGCGATCGCGGTGTCGTAGGAGGACGGGTCGGCCGCCCCCGCGGGCAAGCTGAGCGCGGCGAGCAGCGCGGCGCGTTGCGCAGCCCGATGCAGGTCCATGTTCAGAGCGTATGCGACCGATCGCCGCGCGTAAAGCCGGCGAGCGGCCGATCGACGCCGCGGCCCACGGCGAGCACCTTGAACAGCTCGCCCATCTCGGCGGGCGACAGAAGCTGGTTCGCCTCGGCGGCGAGCGGCGCGTAGCGCGCGACGTCGTCGGGATCGGTCTCTGCGAGCAACTCGGTGATGCCGCACTCGATGAGGAAGCTCGCCTGCGAGGCGTAGCCGAGCACCTCGAGCCCGGCGTCGAGCGCGGACTGCGCGAGCGCGCTGAAGTCGACGTGCGCGGTGATGTCCTGCAGACCCGGCAGGTAGAACGGATCGCCGTGCGCGCGATGGCGGTAGTGGCACATCAGCGTGCCCATCGAGCGCTGCGGGTGGTAGTACTCGCGCGCGGGAAAGCCGTAGTCGATCGCCAGCAGCGCGCCGCGCTCGAGCACGCCGCCGAGCGTGCACATCCAGCGGCGCGCCGCCAGGCCGAGCTCGCTCTCGTAGCGCCCCGCGGGCGGGAGCTCGATTGCGATTGCGTGCGCCGCGGCGAGCAGCTCGTCCTGCGCGGGCCGCTCGCTCCAGGCGAGCATGCCCTCGTTGGCGCACACGCCGCGCTCCATCACGCCATTCGCGGTCCAGGCGAGCGCGTGCACCGGCATGGCGTCGATCACCTCGTTCGCGAGCATGACGCCGCGAAAGCGCTGCGGCAGCCGCTCGAGCCAGCTGGCGCGCCCCCCGAGCCGCGCGCGCTGGCGCGCGGCGAGCTCGCCGCTCGGCTCGAGGATCAGGTAGGGCGTGCCGGTGGGCAGCGCGTCGAGCAGCGCCGCCGCGAGCGCGCCGCTGCCCGCGCCGAATTCCAGGATCGCCTCCCCCGGGGCGAGGATTTCGCGCACCTGGCGCGCGAGCGTGCGCGCGAAAAGCGTGCCCAGCTCGGGCGCGGTGACGAAGTCGCCCGGCGCGCCGAGCTTCGCCGAGCCGCCCGCGTAATAGCCCAACCCGGGCTGGTACAGGGCGAACTCCATGTAGCGCGCGAAGCTGATCCAGTTGCCGCTCGCCGCGAGTTCGCTGGCGATCCGCTCGATGAGCGCGCGGCTCGCGGCCAGCGCGTCGCGGCCGGGTTCGGGCAGGGCGGCATCCATTGCCGGGCAAGCGTACCCGGTCCGCTAGAATTCGCAATGTGAAAGGCGAATCCCTCGAAGGCAAGGTGGCTCTGGTGACCGGCGGCGCGCGGCGTGTCGGCGCGGCGATCGTTCGTCGGCTGCACGGCGCCGGGGCGAAAGTGGTGCTGCACTACCGCGGCTCGGAGGCCGCGTCGGCGTCGCTCGAGGCCGAGCTGAACGCCGCGCGCGCGGCGAGCTGCGCGCGCGTGCAGGCCGACCTTCTGCAAGCGGGTGCCGCCGAGGCGCTGGCCGAGGCGGCCGCGCAGCGCTTCGGCCGGCTGGACGTGCTGGTGAACAACGCCTCGAGCTTCTACGTGACGCGCATCGGCAGGATCGAGTCGCGGCAATGGGACGATCTCATCGGCTCGAACCTCAAGGCGCCGCTGTTCCTCGCGCAGGCGGCGGCGCCTCACTTGCGACGCACGGCCGGCGTGATCGTCAACATCACCGATATTCACGCTGAACGCCCGCTGAGGAACTTCGTGGTCTACAGCATCGCCAAAGCCGGGCTGGCGGCGATGACGCGCTCGCTCGCCCTGGAGCTCGGTCCCGAGGTGCGGGTGAACGCGGTGGCGCCCGGCGCGATCGCCTGGCCCGAGGACGACAAGGTCGAGAACGCGGAGCGCAAGCGCATCGTCGCCACCACGCCGCTCGGCCGCATCGGCGACCCGGGCGACATCGCGCAGGCGGTACACTTTCTCGTTTCGGCGCCGTTCGTCACCGGCCAGACCATCGCCGTCGACGGCGGGCGCTCGATCTTCATCTGAGTCCGGAGACGCCGCCATGACCGATCCGCGCCGCGCGAACTACGAGCAGAACAAGCTCGCCAAGCGCCTGCGCCGCCAGGCGGGCGAGGCGATCGCCGACTTCAATCTCATCGAGCGCGGCGACCGCGTGATGGTATGCCTGTCGGGCGGCAAGGACAGCTACGGCATGCTCGACGTGCTGCTCGCGCTGCGCGACAAGGCGCCGGTCGAGTTCCATATCGTCGCGGTGAACCTCGACCAGAAGCAGCCGGGTTTTCCCGCGCGCGTGCTGCCCGAATACCTCGAGGCGCGCGGCGTGCCCTTCAGGATCGTCGAGCAGAACACCTACGCGGTGGTCAAGCGCTTGATCCCAGAAGGCAAGACCATGTGCGCGCTGTGCTCGCGGCTGCGGCGCGGAGCGCTGTACCGCGTGGCGGGCGAGCTGGGCGCCACCAAGATTGCCCTCGGCCACCATCGCGACGACATCCTCGCCACGTTCTTCCTCAACCTGTTCTACGGCGGCAAGCTCAAGGCGATGCCGGCGAAGCTGGTGTCGGACGACGGCCGGCACGTCGTCATCCGGCCGATGGCCTATGCGAGGGAGGACGACCTCGCCGCCTACGCCGAGGCGAAGGGCTTCCCGATCATTCCGTGCACGCTGTGCGGCTCGCAGGAGAACCTGCAACGCAAGGTGGTGCGGCAGATGCTCGCGGACTGGGAAAAGCGCCATCCGGGGCGCGTCGCATCGATCCTGAGCGCGCTGTCGCACGTGCGCCCCTCGCACCTCATGGACCGCAAACTGTTCGACTTCGCCAGCCTCAGGCCGACCGGCATCGCGGACGCCGAAGGAGACACCGCATTCGATCCGCAGGAGTACGGCGAGCCGCGGTTCGCCGAGATTTCCGTGACCTGAGGCCGGCGCACGGCCCGCTCGAGGAGAATGACGTGAGCACGACCGCAATGTACTGGAAGGAGATCACCGTCAATTGGGGCGAGTCGGACCCGTTCGGCCTGGTCTATTACCCGCGGATCGTCGCCTGGTTCAACGATACCGAGCACGACTTCTTCCGCACCATCGGCTTCCCGATCGACCAGATGATCAAGAACGACCGCACCACGTTCGTCATGGGCGACATCCATTTCCGCTTCATCGGTCCCGCCGCGTACGGCGACCGCGTCGCGACCTCGGTCACCCTGGCGAAGCTCGGCGAGCGCACGCTGCACTGGAACTGCAAGGCGATCAACGCCGTCACCGGGGCGCTCGTCACCGAAGGCAAGGCGACGCGCGTCTACGCGCGCATCAACGAGGACGGGACGCTGAACTCGGCGGTGATCCCGGACAACATGCGTAAGGCGCTCACCGACACCGGGATGCTCAACCACCTGAGCCAGGACATCGAAAAGGACCCGGAGTACCGGCATCCGCCGCGCAAGAATTGATCTTTGACAATCGCCGCGCAATTCGCCGACGGCGAGTTGCCCGCGCGTTATAGATTTTCAGGCGGCCGGTGCGGCGCGCCAACAACATTCCCCAACAGCGGCGACATTTGACGCCGGCCTTCTTTAACTTCGACATGGAGGCGGGATATGGATGCGCTAGATAGTGTGGAGTCGGTTGCGCCGGGCGATCATCTGGCGGGGATCTTCGAAGGCTTCGCATCGCAATACGTGGCGCCGATCGCGACGCGGCGCCTGCCGTTCACCATCGGGATCGCGCGCAGCGACGAGCAGCTGCGCAAGGCGGTGAGCATGCGGCACCGGGCGTACGCACGGCACCTGCCGGCGCTCGCGGAGCTGCTGAAGGTCCCCGAGCCGTACGACGACGATCCCGGCACGGTGGTGTTGATCGCAGAATCCAAGCTCGACGGCGCGCCGCTCGGCACGATGCGCATCCAGACTAACCGTTACCGCCCGCTCGCCATCGAGCAGTCGGTCGAGTTGCCGGGCTGGCTGCAGGATCGCAGCCTCGCCGAGGCGACGCGGCTCGGCATTGCCGAAGGAAGGGCCGGGCACATGGTGAAGACGATGTTGTTCAAGGCATTTTTCCAGTACTGCGTGGACGCGCGCGTCGACTGGGCGGTGATCGGTGCCCGCGCGCCGCTCGACCGGCAATACGCGGCGCTGCTGTTCCAGGACGTGTTCGCCAAGGGCGCCTTCGTGCCTTTGCGGCATGCCGGCAACATCCCGCATCGCGTCATGGCGTTCGAGATCGAGACGGCGGAGGCGCGTTGGATCGCCGGGCGCCATCCGCTGTACGACTTGTTTTGTCGCACGCGGCATCCCGACATCGACGTGCGGCAGAACGGGCTGGGCGTGAGCGCGGTGGCGCGCCGCAATATTCGCGCTTCGTTAACGGAGGATAAAGCAACGGGATAAATTTCCCCGTTATCTTGGGCGAATGGACTGGCCGGTACCGGGCACAAAAGCCGGGGGGACGAGTCGTCTCCACGCGGCGATCGACGCCTTCCTCTATCGCCTGAGCACTTACGGCGTGCCGCTGGCGATCGCGACGGTCTCGATCGTCGCGCTGACCGCGTGGCAGAGCGAGTTTCCGGCCGACGGCGCGGCGCCGGTAGCGTTCAGCGTGCTGGAGGAAAGCGGTGGCACGCTGGCGCCGGCGCAGGCGCTCGATGAGCTCGGCGGCGCGCCACCGGTGCAGTACCGCGATACCCAGCTGTCGGAGAACCCGTTCTGGTTTCGCTTCACGGTGCCGGCGACGGCTGGCGGAGACCCCGTCGATATCGAGCTGCCGTCACGGCACGCGATCGACGCGGCTTGCTGGGACGCGGGCGACTTCGCCCTGCTGGGAAGCGCGAGCCGCGCCGGAGCGACCGGCCGAATGAGCGCGGTGAAGGCCGGGTTCGCACTGCGCCTGCGGCACGTCCACTCCGCGGCGACGGTTCTTTGCCGCGCGAGCTTTGCCGGGCCGGGCCGCATCACCGTGGTGCGCTGGCCGCCGGGCCAGCTCGAGAGCTCCAACCGCCAGTTCCATCGCAATGCCGGCCTGCTCGAAGGAGGGCTGATCGTGCTCAGCGCATTCGTGCTGGTGACCGCGATCATCAACCGCGAGTGGCTGTACGTGCTGTTCGCTGCGTGGCTGATGGCGAGTCTGCGGCTGGCGGCGATTTCGGCCGGGTGGGACACGCACTGGTTCGAGCGCATGGTGCCGCAGGCGTGGAGCCTGCCGTTGAAGAAGCTCACCATCGCGCTGTATTACTGCCTCACCTACACGCTCTTCACCCGGCTGTTCCGCGACGATCTGCGGCGCGTGGGCCATGCCCGCCTGTTGCAGGTCGCGCAATGGTCGTGCGTGCTGCTGCTGGCGGCCGCGCTGGGGCTGCCTTTCGCGCAGTTCCTGCCCTACATGTGGTTCACCGCCGCGCTCGGCATCGCGATCATCGTGTTCCTGCTGGCGCGCATCCTGCTCGCGACGCGCTCCAGGGTGGCGATGTGGTACAGCGCCTCGCTCGCCATCGTGCTGACCTCCGGGCTCTACGAGGTCGTTGCCGCCGCCCTGGGGGTGAAGGAGCTGATCGGCGCGGTCAACAGCGTCACCGCTGCCTTCTCCTCCAGCCTGATGGCGGCGTTGGCCATCGCCGAGCAGTTGAGCGAAGAGCGACGCGGGCGCGTCAAGGCGCAGAACGAGCTGCGCGGCACCTACGAAGCGATCCCGATAGGTCTCTTCACGCTGGACCACGACGGGTACTTCGTGCGCGCGAATCCGGCGCTGATGCAGATGCTGGGGGTGAATATCGACCCGGAGCAGCGCGAGCATTGGAGCGACTATTTCGAGCAGGGTGCCTGGCGTGCCCTGCGTGAGGCGGCGCAGCGCGGCGCAGCCCGGGAAATGGAGGTGCGCAGCTTCGGCCGAGACGGCGAGGATGCCAAGCGCTTTCTCGTCAAGGCGACGCTGAACGTGGACCGCGTCGAGGGTTCGCTGCAGGACATCACCGAGAAGTACGAGGCGACGGAGCGGCTGCGCTTCCTTGCCGAGCACGACCCGCTGACCGGCGTTCTCAACCGGCGCGGAATCGAGAAGATGCTCGAGCACGCCTTCGCGCGCGCTTCCGCCGCGCGGCCCCTGGCACTCGCCTACCTCGACCTCGATCGCTTCAAGCTGATCAACGACATGTTCGGACATGTGGCGGGAGACGAGGTGCTGCGCCAGGTATGCGAGCGGGTGCGCGAGATGCTCGCCGACGGTCACAGCTTCGGGCGCATCGGCGGCGACGAGTTCGTCATCGTGTTCAGCGACACGCCGATCGGGAATGCGGGGCAAATCTGCCGCGGCATCGTCGAGCGCATCGAGAACGCCAACTACCAGACGGGCGACAAGGCTTTCCAGGTGAAGGGCTCGATCGGGCTGATCGAGCTCGCGCCCGGCAGCCGCGTGCAGGACGCGATCTCGATGGCAGACCGCGCCTGCCGGGCGGCGAAGAGGGCGAGCAGCGACGGTCTGGTGATCTTCGAGCGCAGTTCGCCGGAGTTCGGCGAGCGGGAGCGTGAGTTGCGCCTGGTCGAGCATCTCGGTGCGGGCGCGGCACCCGACGGGCTGTTCCTCGTCATGCAGCCGATCATGTCGCTCGGGGCACCCTTCGAGTCGCTCAACTTCGAGGTGCTGGTGCGGCTGCGAGAGGCCGATGGCAGCGTCGTGCCGGCCGGCAAGATCATTGCGGCGGCGGAGAACAACGGTCGCGCCGCGGTGATCGACCGCTGGGTGCTGGCGCGCACTCTTGAGTGGCTCGAGCGGCACCACGCCGCGCTGAGGAACACGCGCTTCGCGTGCATGAACCTGAGCGGCGCGTCGCTGAACGACGAGAAGTTCGTCCTGGACGCGTTCTCGATGCTCGCGCGTCACGGTCGCGCCGCCGAGCGGCTTTGCATCGAGATCACCGAGGGCGTCGCGCTGCACGACATGACGAACACGCGACGCTTCATCGACAAGGTGCGGAGCTACGGCGCCAAGGTCGCGCTGGACGACTTTGGCGCGGGTTATACATCGTTCTCGTATCTGAAGGAGCTTCCTGCGGATGCGGTGAAGATCGATGGCAGCTTCATCAGCGGCGTCAATGCGCATCCCGCCAACCTCGCGATCGTGGGGGCGATCGTCGAGCTGGCGCGCAATCTCGGCATGAAGAGCATCGCCGAGTGGGCGGAGGACCGCGCCACGATAGAGGCCTTGTCGCAGGTCGGCGTCGATTACGTCCAGGGCTATGCCATATCGCGGCCGGTGGATCCGGCGCGAATGCTGAGCGTCGAATCCTCCGCGGATTTCATCATCGACCCCGACGTCGCGCTGTTCGTGCGCAAGTCGCTCGCGCAGGGGCGCACGCTCGGGCTGTGGGACCAGTTCGAGGACATGACGCAGGCCGGGCTGCACTAGGCCATTGCCGGGCGGCCCACGCCCGGCGCTAGTCTTTCGCCTCGACCCTCGTCTTCGACTCGGCAAAGATATAGGCGAAGCCGATCCCGGCGAGCACGGCCGAGTTCTGCTTCACCAGCGGGCTGCCCTCGAACGCCGCGCCATGCAAGTCGTAGGCGCGCACGAACGCGCCCACCCAAATCGAGTCGAAGCGCTTGTTCAGGCTCGCCGTGAACTGGGTACCGCCGTATCCGGCGCTCGCCGCATAGGCCGGCCGGCCCGGCGCCGCGAACTGCGGAGCGACCTGGTAGTAATACTCGTTGTAGCGCTGGTCCGTGAACAAGGGGCCCGCCTGGACACCGAATCGCCAGCCGCCCCCGGGGCCCGCATCGCGCATGAACCAGTCGATCACCGGATTGAACACGACACCGATGTAGCGCGCGCGCAGCGAATCGAACGCGAACGCCGCGCGCACCGGCAGCTGCAGCGTGAGTTCGTCGGTGTCGGTGGCGTTCTGCCATAGCTTGATTCGCAGCACCGGACCGATCTCGACCGTCGGCGAGAGATCCGGCATGCCGCGGCGCGCGTCGTTCTGCTCGCTCGGCGCAGGCTGGCTCGCGTTGAGCGACAGGTCGAGGTCGGCGTGGGCCTTTTCGAGCAGCAGCAGCGACGCCAGCCCATGCCGGTCGTCCATCCGCAGCAACTTGCCCCGATAACGCAGGTAGGGCAAGGGGTAGAGATAGTTGCGCGACTGGTTCGAGCCGCGGTAGTCGGGCAGCCTCAGGCCGTAGGCGCCCAGGCCCGCCTCCCAAAGCGGCAAGTCCCCGGCGAGCGCGGGCGAGGCGGCCGCGGCAAGCAGGGCGAGCAACGAAGCGAAAGCGACGCGGGGCCCGGTCTTCATGGCATCAGCTGAGCGTGCTCGGCACGATCTGCCGCCACAGCCTACCCGGAGTGCGCTCCACCGTCACATCGTCTTTCGCAGGGTGCATGCGGTAGGTGAGGAAGCAGGTGTCGCGCACGCCGGAGAGCGTCTCGGGGCGCAGGATCACGGCGTTCGCGCCGTCGGAGCGCGCCGAGCGCGCCAGCAGCCCGTTCTGCGACTGTTTTTTCAGGTAGCGCCCAAGGCCCTGGGTGAAGCCGTAGGCGCGCCGGTCCACGAGGCGCGGCTCGCGCCGCTCCTTGCCGCGCAGGTCGACGAGGATCGCGTCGCAGCGCACCTCCAGCACGCGACGCTCGGAGACGATCTCGCGGTCCTCCGAGGCGTAGCTGTCCATCACGAAGCGGTGCCAATGATAGACCGTCTCGTAGACGGTCGTCTCGAGCTCGAGCGAACCGTACCAGGCACCGTAGGCGAGGCCGTCGGAGTAGCGCGTCGCGTGCCAGTTGTGCGGCACGAAGGGGTAGGTGATGACGGTGCCGTAATCGAACGGCCGGCTGATCATCGGCGCGGCGCTCGGGATGCGCGTGGCGAGCTCGGCCGCGATCGCAACCGACTGGTCGGAGGGATCGCCCGAGAGATCGTCGAACAGCGCCTGCGAGCGGCGGATGCCCTTGATGTTGCGCAGCAGGTCGCCATGGAAGTCGACGACCTCGGTGATCAACGCCCCGTACACGGGGTTACCTGCCGCGCTCGAAGTCGAGGTAGCGGCGCACCGCGAGGATGCCCTCGTAGCCGTGGCGCTTCATGATCTCGAGCGGCGCGACGTCGCCGAAGCGTCGGTTGCGCGTGCCGACCCAACGGTAGGCGAGATCGAGGTCGTGCGGAAACAGGATGCGCAGCGCCTTGTGGATGCCGAGCAGGTGGCCGGCGCGCGCCAGCAGGTCGGCGTTGTCCGCGAGCGGCTCGCCGCGCCGGTAGCGCGCCACGGTCGAGCGCGACTGCGGCGACAGCCCCAGCAGCACTGCCTCGTCGGCGGGCCCGAGGCCCCAACGGTCGAGCAGCGTGACCACCAGCCGCGCCAATTTTTCGCGGCTGGCGCGGTCTCGCAGGTCGACCTCGGGGGCGGTGTCCGGAGCGGTGCTCATACAAGAGGCTCTTGTATTACTAAGTACGACAATCGTACCAGATGATACGAAGGCGTTGCAGGGAGCGTATGTTGTCAAATCAAGATTGACATGCTAGCGTTTCAGTCACGGTCGACCCATGAATTGCGCGGAAAAACTCGTCGAGATGTTCGGCAGCCAGGCCGAGGTGGCGCGCGCATTTCAACTCGACCGGGCAGTGGTCAACAACTGGGTGAAATCGGGCTACGTCCCGGCCCGCTGGGCGACCGAAGTCGAGCGCCTGACCCAAGGCCGCGTCAGCGCGGTCGATGTCCTTACCGAAGCCAGCGCCAAGAAGCCGGTGCGCGTGAAGTCGCGCCCGGGGGACGCGCTGTTCGGCATTCTGTCGGAGACTGATCCCATGAACCCGTACGCACCGTCGAAACGCATCCATTCGTTCCACCCGCCGCAAAGGACGCTCATGGGCCCCGGTCCGACCGAGATCCATCCGCGCGTGCTCACCACCATGAGCCAGCCGGCGATCGGCTATCTCGATCCGATCTTCGTCGAGATGATGGAGGAGCTGAAGTCGCTCCTGCGCTACGTCTACCAGACCAAGAACCCGCTCACCTTTCCGATCTCGGGCCCGGGCTCGGTCGGCATGGAGTATTGCTTCGTCAACATGGTGGCGCCGGGCGACAAGGTGATCGTGTGCATCAACGGCGTGTTCGGCGGCCGCATGCTCGAGAACGTGATCCGTTGCGGCGGCGTGCCGGTCGTGATCGAGGACAAGTGGGGCGAGCCGGTCGATCCGGAAAAGGTCGAGGATGCGCTGAAAAAGAACAAGGACGCGAAGATCGTCGCTTTCGTGCACGCCGAAACCTCGACCGGATGCCAGTCGGACGCGAAGGAAATCACGCGCATCGCGCACAAGCACGGTGCGATGGTGATCGTCGACGCAGTGACCTCGCTCGGCGGCACGCCGGTGAGAGTCGATGAGTGGGAGATCGACGCCATTTACTCGGCGAGCCAGAAGTGCCTGTCGTGCACGCCGGGCCTGTCGCCCGTGTCCTTTTCCGAGCGGGTGGTCGACTACGTCAAGCACAGGAAGGACAAGATCCACAGCTGGTTCATGGACATGAACCTGCTTCTCGGCTACTGGGGCGCGACCACCCGCACCTACCACCATACCGCGCCGACCAATTCGCTGTTTGCGCTGCACGAAGCGCTGCTGCTGATCCGCGAGGAGGGGCTCGAAAACAGCTGGGCGCGCCACCAGCGCCACCACGTCGCGCTGAAGGCGGGGCTGGAGGCGATGGGCCTCAGGTTCCTGGTGAAGGAAGAGCACCAGCTGCCGCAGATGAACGCGGTGCTGTGCCCCGAAGGCGTCGACGAGGAACAGGTGCGCAGGACGCTGCTGGGAGAATTCGGCATCGAGATCGGCGCCGGGCTCGGACCGTTGAAGGGCAAGATCTGGCGCTTCGGGCTGATGGGCTATTCGTGCCGTCCCGACAACGTGATGCTGTGCCTGTCGGCGCTCGGCTCGGTGCTCGAGGACATGGGCCTGCCGGTACACGTCGGCGACGCCGAGGCCGCGGCGCATGGCGCCTACGCCGCGATGCACGCCAAGGATGCCCAGCGCAAGAAGAGGGTGCCGCAGGCGGCGTAGCGACGAGGCGCGTAGCATGAGCGGCTGATGGACACGCTCACGCACGCGCTCTCAGGCGCGCTTCTGGCGCGCGCCACCGCGCCGCGCGCGCCGGGCGCGGCAAGCCTCTCGCCGCGCGCACGCGTGACGGCGGGGTTTCTCAGCTGCGCATTCCCGGATTTGGATTTCGTGGTCGGCTTCGCGGGGCCGATCGAGTACCTGCTGCACCACCGCGGCGTCACCCATTCGATCCTGCTCGTCCCGTTGTGGGCGTTCGTGCTTGCGTGGCTGCTCGCGAAGCTCGCGCGCGACGCGCGCGGCTGGAAGCCTTGGTTCGGCGTTTGCGCCTTGGGCATCGCCACGCACATCGCTGGCGACGTGATCACCAGCTTCGGGACCATGGTGCTTGCGCCGCTGTCAGACTGGCGGGCGGCGCTCGGCACGACGTTCATCATCGACCTGTGGTTCACCGGCATCATCGTCGCGGGACTCGCGGCGAGCTACTTCTGGCCGCGCACGCGCCGGCCCGCGCTGGCGGCAAGCGCCGCGCTCGTAGCCTATGTCGCCATGCAGGCGGTGCTGAAGCACCAGGCCGAAGAGTTCGGCGAGGGTTACGCCGCTGCGCGGCATATCGTCGGCGCCAGCGTCGAGGCGCAGCCGCGCCCGGTGTCGCCTTTCAACTGGACGGTCTTCGTGAGCGACCCGGAAACGCAACGCTATGCGCACGTCAACCTGCTGCGCGACGAGGCGCGGGCCGCGGGCCCCGACGACGGCCTGATCGCGCGGCTCGACGAGGCCTATCGGCCGCTCGACGACGCGCACTGGGAGTCGCGCCCGCGCTACGGCTTCGATCCCGAAACCGAGGCGCTGGCGCGCGACGCCTGGGGCTCGCCCGCGCTCGCCTTTTTCCGCTGGTTCGCCGACAAACCGGCGTTCGATGGCATCACGGCCGGCTCGACCTGCGTGTGGTTCGTGGACCTGCGTTTCGACAGCCCCGGACGCGGCTGGATGCCGTTTCGTTTCGGCGCCTGCCGGGATTCCCCATCCGCGCCGTGGCGCGCCTATCGGCGCGTCGGCGACTCGGGGCGCGCCGCGCTGGACTGAGGGGCGCGCGCTGGAGTCGAGGACTGCGTTGCAGTACAGTGTCTGCCGCCTCGGGAGAGAATCAGGCCGAATAAGGGCCACGATGCATGACCGACGACGGCTACCCTGACGCGCTGCCGCGCGGGTATCACCTTCACTGGTACCTGCTCGAGCGGGTGCTCGGGCAGGGTGGCTTCGGCATCACCTATCTCGCCCGCGACACCAACCTCGACCAGCGCGTCGCGATCAAGGAGTATCTCCCGACCGAGGTCGCCAGGCGCCGCGACGACGCCTCGGTCCGCGCCCGGACCGAGGAGCACGACGAGCGCTACCGCTGGGGGCTCGAGAGGTTCATTCGCGAGGCTCGCACCCTCGCGCGCTTCGACCACCCGAACATCGTGCGCGTGCTCTCGGTGTTCGAGTTCAACAATACCGCGTACATGGTGATGCGCTTCGAGGAGGGCAGCAACCTCGCCGCGATCCTCGAGCAGCGCGGCACTCTGACCGAGGGCGAGCTGCTGCGCATTCTGCCGCCGATTCTCGATGGGCTCGAGCTGGTGCACAACGCCGGGTTCATCCACCGCGACATCAAGCCCGACAACATCCACATCCGCGCCGACGGCAGCCCGGTGCTGCTCGATTTCGGCTCGGCACGCCAACCCGTCGGCCATTCGCCCAGCATGACCATCCTGGTTGCCCCGGGCTACGCGCCGTTCGAGCAGTATTACAGCAGCGGCGAGAGCCAGGGACCGTGGACCGATATCTACGGGCTCGGGGCAACCTGCTACCGCGCGATCTCGGGGGTACCGCCGATGGACGCGATCGCGCGCGGCAAGGGCGTGCTCGGCAGCGCGCGCGAAGTGCTGGTGCCCGCGAAGACCGTCGGCGCGGGCCGCTATTCGGAGCGTCTGCTCGAGGCGATCGACCACGCGCTCGAATTCGCCGAGCGGGACCGGCCCCAGAGCATTGGCGAATGGCGTCGGGAACTGCTGGGCGAGGGGCGGGAGGCCGCGCCGGCGCCCATTGCGCCGCCCACGGCCGCCGCGCGCAGCGAGCCCCCGCCTACGCCTGCCGTCTCGGGCGGGGGCTGGCCGGTGTTCCGTACGGTCCTGGGTGCCGTGGTGGCGCTTGCCGTGGCGGCCGTGCTGCTGCGTTTCTATCCGTTCTCGGGCCACAGCGATAGCCAGCCGCCCCCTGAGGCCGCGCCCGATCCTGCAGCGCAGCTCAAGCAGCGACTCGAAAAGCTCGAGAAGCAGCTGGACGACGAGCGCCGGCGCGAGCAGGAGAAGAATAATCGCCAGCTGCAGGAACAGGAGCTCCAGCGCGCGCAGCAGGAGGAGCAGAAGAAGCTCGCCGAGGAGCGCGAGCGTAAGCGCGCGCAGGAGGCCGAAGCGGCGCGCAAGAAGAACGATAAGCAGAAGCAGCTCGCGGCGGAGCGTGAGCGCATGCGCGCACAGCAGGCTGAGGCCACGCGCAAGCAGCAGGAGGAGCAGAAGAAGCTCGCCGCGCAGCGAGAGCTCGAAGCCAAGCAGGAACTCAAGCCGAGCGCGCCGCAGGTCGCCCCGCCGCCGCCGAGCCCGGCACAGCAGCTGCGGAAGGCGGGGCATGACTACGCGGCCGGCAAGTACGCCGAAGCGCTTCCTGTGTTCAAGCAGCTGGCTGAGGACGGCAACGCCGAAGCGCAGCTGGACCTAGGCAAGGCCTACGCCGAAGGACACGGCGTCCCGCGCGACGACGCGAGGGCGGCGATCTGGTATCGCAAGGCCGCCCTGCAGGGCAACGCCGAGGCCCAGTCGCGGCTCGGCGAGCTGTACGCGAGCGGGCACGGCGTGCCGCACAACGATTTCGAGGCTTACGTGTGGTTCAGCGCCGCGGTTCGCGGCGGCAATGCGGCGGCCAAAGCCCAGCAGGATCGCGTCGCGAAGTTGCTGCAGCCCGTCGAAGTCGAGCAGGCGGGCAAGCTGGTGACCAATCTGCCGCTCCCCCGCACCGCCCGGTGACGGTAATATTCCGGCCAAGCGAATCGAGGGGGCGAGGCGTGGAAAGAGCAATGTCCAAGTCGTTCGTCGCGCAGCGATGCGCGCGGCTATGCGCGATGATCCTCGTTGCGCTCGCCTCGGGCTGCGTGAGCGAGCAGCAGAAGTTCAACGCGACACGGGATGTGAACGCCGTGTTTCGCACGGAGTACGAGCGCGTCCTGGCCGAGGACGGAACGCACACCTACGACGTGCCGCGCGACGAGGCGTTCCAGGCGTTGCGCGTCGCTTTGGGCCGTCTCGGTATGCGGCTTGCCGACCAATCGCCCGATCTCGGCTATCTGAGCGTGTATGCGCCCGCGCCCGATCCGCTCACGCACGACGAGTGGCTCCAGGCAGCACAGGCGGACCTGCCCAAGTTTCGCGGAATACTCGAGGAGCACCTGGGGTTTGCGGCCCATTTCGTGTCGTTCGAGCCGCAGGGTATCGACACCGTGATCAACGCGACGACGATCTCGGTGCGCGGCGGAACTGCCATCTCGCTCACCATGCGCATGCGGGAAGTCGCGCCGCCGAAGTCGGGCTATCCGCGTCGCGAGTACGCGCCGCCCACCGCCGTGCGCATGGGACTGCGCAAGATCTGGGGCGCGCTGGAGCAGGAGCTTCCGCCTGGCTCGCGCCGGCGCTCCTGATCCGGCCGCCGCTCAGCTCTGCGCGGGCGTTCCGAGGCTCGCGTACACCGCCTGCGTCTCGGGTGAGGGCATGATCTTGAGCCGGGTCGACAGGGCGGTGCGCAGCCGCTCGTAGGTCGCGCGCGCCTCGGCCTGGTCGCCGCCGCGCTGGTAACACTGCATGAGGCTTCGGTAGGGCGCCTCGAACAGGTTGTCCGCCTGGATGAAGCGCAGATAGCAGTCGGCAGCCGCCTCGTGCTGCCCGGCGTCCTCGATGCGGCGTGCGACGCGGCCGATGGAGCGCATCAGGCGCGAGCGGATTTGCTCGCGGCAGGCGATATAGCTCGGCTGCTCGGACTCGTCCGGCAGGAAGGGCCCGCGGTAGAGCGCGAACGCCTCGTCGGTCAGTGCTTGCAGGGGCGGCAAGCCTGCCTCGGCGTGCGGCGCGCGCAGCGCCTCGTCGAGCGCCGCCAAGACGTGGTCGAGCGCCCAGACGTCCACCCAGATGAGCGCCGTGTTGAGGCTCAGGCGCGCGTCGCGCAGGACGAGCACCTCCTCGTCGCCGAGCAGCCGGCGCAGCCGGTGCAAGGTGGCGGTGAGCGATTTGTGGGCGTAGTCCGCATCCACGTGCGGCCACAAAGCGTCCGCCAGCTGGTCGGCGCGCACGCTCTGTCCCCCTTGAGCAACGAGCACCTTCAGCAGCTCCATCGGCCGGCCGGGAACCTTTCCCGAGAACTCCACGGGCACGGACTGACGCAGCAGCTGAAACCCGCCGAGCGCGTGGACCCGGAATGCCCATGGCCACTCGCGCAAGCGCAGCGGCGCAGCCTGCGGCAGCAGCCTGCGCGCGCGCACCAGCGCCCGTGCGTACTCCGTCTCGATCCGATGACGCAGGGCGAGGACGCACAAATCGGCGATGGCCTGCGAGCGCCACCACGGGGCATGCCTGAAGCCGTGCTCGCGTCCGAGCGCAAAGGCTGTCCTGAGCGGCTCGAGCGCGGCCCCCTCGTCGCCCATCGCGGCAGCCGACTGCGCCGCGGCGAGCTGCACGATGAAGCGCAGTAGGACGCTGTGCATCCGGTCCGAGACCGCCTCGGCGCTTCTCAGCTGAGCCTCGCAGCCGCGCCGATCGTCCGTACGGGCGAGCATGTCGGCCAGCGCCGTGCGTGCCAGACATTCGAGCCAGGGTATCCCCGCTTCGATGGCCAGCTCGAGCGCGCAGCGCGCGTCGAGGCCGGCACTCGTCAGGTCACCGTCTAGCGCCGCGAGCCAGCCGCGCAGGTAATGCAGGAGCGCCCGGTCGCCGCGTCGCAAGCGCGCGCCGCCGGCCTCCAACACCTGCAGCTCGCCGCGTGCCCCTTCCCGGTCGCCGGCGCCCAGCAGCGCCGCCGCGGCCATGACGCGCAGCCAGTCGTCGTACACGTGCACGCCCTCGCCTTCGGAGGCCGACAGTCCGTCGGCCGCGACGTCGCGCGCACGCTGGTGCGCGCCGGTGAGCAGGTAATGCAGGGCCGCCGCGAGCGCCTTGGCGATCGAATCGACCGCCGGCACGCGGTTCGCGCCCGCGAGCAGTGCTTCGGTAGCTGCGCCAGCGGCGACGAAATCGCCGCGCAGCAGCGCCACCATGGCCCGCGCGAGGGACAGGTCGGGTCGCAGATCGCGGTCCGGCTCGCGCGACGCGATCGCCGCGGCCACCCGCTCGGCTCGCTCCAGCCACGCGCCGAGCTCGGCGTTGCCCGAGTCGCGCAGCAGCAGCGCGCGGATCAGCACCAGCACCGCGCCCGCGTCGTGGTCGTCGGCGCCGCCCTCGCGCAGCAAGCTGGCGAGCACGCCGGTCCAGTGATCCAGCTGCGCGAGATCGTCGAACTCCAGGATCGTCGCGTCGATCAGGCCGCAGCAGCTGCGAATCATCCCGCGACGATCGGCGGCGCGGTGAAAGCCCTCGTACGCGTGCTCGAAGAATCGTCGCGCCGCCCTGGGGCTGGTGTGCAGGCGGCAGGCGCCGGCGGCGTACAGCAGCCCCGCGTCGGCGTGCAGCAGCGCGGGCGGCAGCAGCTCCAGCCAAGCGCCGAGGGTCTCGCTGCGCCCCTGGTCCAGCATGGCCTGCGCCTCGTCGGCGGCGATGCGCGCGACCTGCGCCCACTCGCGGCACTCGACGAGCAGCGATACCGCGTCCTCGGTCTGCCCGGCCTCGCGCAGCAGCGCGGCGGCGCGCTGCAACTGCCCGCTGCCCAGCGCCTCGGGATATTCGAGCGCCGCCCTGCTGCGCAGGAACTCGCGCAGCAGCGGGTGCAGCTGAAAGATGCGGCCTTCATCCGACAGCACCTCGCTCACGAAATAGTCGTTGTGGGCCAGGTTGAGCAGCAGCCGCGCGGCCTTGGGCTCTCCGGAGAGCGCCTCGGCCACCTCGACGGTCATGCGCGGCAGGCATGCGACGCTCGCGAGGAAGCGCCGGGTGTCCGGCTCGAAGCGGTCGTAGATCTCGCCGGCGAGGTAATCGAAAATCACCTGAGGCGCGGCATCCTCGGGCAGGTCCGCGACCTGGCCCGAGAGCTTGCTGTGCTCGAGCATCAGCACTAAGCCTGCCGCCCAACCCTGCGTGCGCTCCTGCAGCTGAGAGGCGGCGTCCTCGGACAGCTGCTGACCGCGCAGCTGCGCGATCGCCTCCAGCTCGTCCGGGGCGATGCGTAGCTCTTCCCAGCCGACGCATGCCAGCTCACCGGCTACCCGCATCCTCGCGAGGGCCGCCGGCGGGTCGCCGCGGCTGGTGACGATCACCGCGCACTTCTTGGGGATCTGCGCGAATGTAACCTCGAGCAGCGCGTGGAGCGTGCTGTCGGGCGGCACCCGGTGCAGGCTGTCGAGCACCAGCGCAAAGGGCGGCTTGGCGCGCGCGAACAGTTGTCGGAAGAACTTGCGCGCGAAGGAAGCAACATCCGACCGGTACTGCGGCGTAAACGCCGGGATCTCGCGCCCCCGGCTGCCCTCGAGCCGCCGCGCGGCGTGCCCGAGATAATGGAAAAACGTCGCGATGTCCGCGTCATCGGTATCGATCTGGTACCACAGGCAGCGGTAGCCGCGGGCTTCCACATAGCTCGCGGCGAGCGTGGTCTTGCCCGAGCCCGGCGGGCCGGAGATCCAGGCCACCGTTCGCCCCGGGCCTCCATCCAGCCGCGTGAACAGTCGTTCCCTTGGCACCACGGAGCCGATCGCCGGGCGCGTCGTCTTGGCGAAAGCGACTGTGCGCTGACTGGCCTCAACCACCCTGTGTCCTCCCGTGGAGCCCGGTTCTATGGTCCGGGCCGGGCTCGCGGCGCTATGCGCGCCGATGATACCGGCCCGATCCTGCTCCAGATAGTGCCTGCGCGCCGCCGCGGAACCGCTCGACTCCATCTTGATCGACCGAGACCGCCGTCGAATGTGCGCTCAACCGCCCAGATGCACCTGGTATTTGGCGCCGTCTGAAAACGTGCACATGCCGGCGCCCTGGCGCGGCCCGCTCATCTGGTACTCGCAGCTCATGAACGCGCCGTTGCGGCTGTACGCGCTCGCCACGCCGCGGCGGTCGTCGTTCGACACGCGCGTCGCCTCGCCCACCAGAGTTTCGCCGCGGTAGTTGAGCACGAAGCGGCCCTTGCCGTTCATCATGTTCGTGACGGTGCCGGTGAGCATCCCGGTTTGCGTCGCGATATCGTTCTCCGGGTAGAGTCGCGCGTTGAGGATCACCGGCAGTGGCCCGCTCGGAACGTTTGCCTCGCGTGCGCCAGGCGGAACGCCGGGTGGGTACACGTACCAGGGAGCGCCGTCGGGACCGGTCGGCAGCACGTAGCAGCCCGGCAGGAGCAACGCGGACAGAGACAGCGCGATCGCGCCGTTACGCAGGGTTTTCATATCGCCTCCTTGTCATGTCTGCAGGGAGCACGCGAGGCGCGTGTCCTGCTGCAGCCATGCTGGGGGCTCGCTGCCCACGGCCGGCTTACGGCTGGGTTACGGATCGCTTAGAGGCGGCGGCCCACGCCGCGCGACCAGGTGAAAATACTGTTCTTACAGGTACCTAGAGCTTCACCAGGTAGCCCGAGGGCGCGAAGGTGAAGCCGAATTTCGTCTCGCGCGCCACGTCGTGCTCGAACATACCCGGGTGCGCCCGGAGGTACTCCTCGAGCGCCTCCATGGGGCCCGGACCGAAGTCCGGGCGCACCGGATGGCCATTGACGCAGGTGTCCTCGACCAACAGGTAGTCGCCGCGCCGCAGGAGCGGCGCGAGCACCTCGAGCTCGCGCGCGACATGCGCTTTGGTATGGTCCGAATCGAGGATCATGAACAGCGGCCCGCGCCCGGCCGGCAGCAGGCGCTCGACGGCGCGCGCGGTTGCGGGCGCGCCGCTGTCGGCGCGCAGGAACTCGATGCGCGGATGGTCGCGCAGCTGCAGGCTGTCGTGATCGACGTCTAGCGTGATGACCTTCCCCGGCCCGCCGGCGAGCTCGAGCAGGTCCGCGAAGTACAGCGCGGATCCGCCGTGCCGGGTGCCCGTCTCCACCACCCACTCGATCCCGCGCTCGTAGAGAATCTCCTGGTAGTTCCACAGATCGGTCGGCGCCTTGAGGATGCGGATGCCGCGGTAGTGCTGCTCCTTCCATACGCCGAGCTCGTAGTAGCACTGCAGGTAGGCGGCGCCGACGCGTGCGAAACGCTCGTTCATCCGTTCACCTTGTGCGTCCCGAATGATCCCGTTTCATGCGCCTACAGCCCGAGGCGCTGCCAGATGGTGCTCGTCAGGCCCGCCTGGTTGAGCGTGTAGAAGTGCAGTCCCGGTGCACCGCCAGAGAGCAGCCGGTCGCAAAGTTCGGTGACCACGTCGAGGCCGAAGGCGCGGATCGAGGCGGAATCGTCACGGAAGCTTTCGAGCTTGAAGCGCATCCAGCGCGGAATCTCGGCGCCGCAGGCATCGGAGAAGCGCGCGAGCTGGGAGAAGTTGCCGATCGGCATCACGCCAGGGACGATCGGCAGCTCGATGCCCGTGGCTTGGCAGTCCTCGACGAAGCGGAAGTAGGCGTCGGCGTTGTAGAAGTACTGGGTGATCGCGCCGTTGGCGCCGACGTCGACTTTCTTCTTGAAGTGGCGGATCTCGTCGGCGGCGTTGCGCGTCTGCGGGTGGTACTCGGGATAGCAGGCGACCTCGATCTTGAACCAGTCACCAGTGGTCTCACGGATGAACGCGACCAGCTCGTTCGCGTAACGGAACTCGCCCGAGGCGGCGATTCCCGAGGGCAGGTCACCGCGCAGCGCGACGATGTGGCGGATGCCGTTGTTGCGGTACAGCTCGAGCTGCCCCGCCACGTCGGCCCTGGTCGAGGCGACGCAGGAGATGTGCGGCGCGGCTTCGTGCCCGGCGGCGCGGATCTCGAGCACGGTGTCCAGCGTCCCCGCGCGGGTCGAGCCGCCCGCGCCGAAGGTCACCGAGAAGAAGCGCGGCTTGAGCTGCGCCAGTTGCTGCCAGGTCGCGCGCAGCTTGTCCCTGCCCTGCGGTGTCCTGGGCGGGAAGAACTCGAAGCTGAAGACGCGCTCGACAGCCTGCTTCAAGATCTTCCTTCGACGTAGGGCTTGAGCGCGGCGTAGATCGCGCGGTTGGCGGGCGCCTCGATGCCCAGCTCGCTGGCCATGCGCGCGACCCCGCCCGCGAGCCATGGCGCCTCGAGCCTGCTGCCGGCTTCCAGGTCGCCGTGCATCGACGAGGTCATCTCGGCGGGCAGGCCGTCGACCATCTTCAGCGTCGCGGCGACCAGGTCCTCGGCGAGCGCGACGCCGCGTTGCCTTCCGACGCGCCAGGTCTCCCGCATCGCCGCTTCGAGCAGCCACCGCAGGTCGGCGTCGGAGCGCACCACGCCGATGCGCGAGCGCGATACGGTCGTCGTGCCGCTCAGCGCGACGAGCAGCACGAACTTCTCCCACAGGACGCGCACGATGTCGTCGGTCACCTCGGCATCGATGCCGGCCTTGCCGCAGGCCGCATGAAATGCGGATGCCACGGCGCGCTGCGACGGCTCGACGGCGCCGAAGCGCAGCCGCGCCATCTTGCCGGTTTGCACGATCACGCCGGGCTCGCCGATGCGCGCCGCGATGTACGCCGCCCCGCCCATCACGCGCTCCTTGCCGAGCACGCGCCCGATGCGCTCGACCGACTCGACGCCGTTCTGGAAGGGGATCACCACACCGCGGGCGGCGACCAGCGGCCGGATGCGCTCGGCGGCGCTCTCCGTATCCCAGAGCTTCACCGCGAACAGCACTACTTCTGCGGCGCCCGCATCGGCTGGATCCTCGAATGCCCGTACCTTGAGCTGCACGTCGCCCAGCGGGCTTTTGAGCGTGAGTCCCCTCGCGCGCAGCGCCTCCAGGTGCCTGCCGCGCGCGATGAAGGCGACGTCGTGTCCCGCCTGCGCGAGCCGGCCGCCGAAATAGCCGCCGACGCCGCCTGCGCCCATCACTGCGATGCGCATGGGATCCTCCTCAGTAGCGATAGTGCTCCGATTTGTACGGCCCGTTCTTCGGCACGCCGATGTAGGCCGCCTGCTCGTCGGTCAGCTCGCTGAGCTGAGCGCTGAGCGTCGAGAGCTGCAGCCGCGCGACCTTCTCGTCGAGCGCCTTGGGGAGGATGTATACGCCCACCGGATAGTCCTTCGTCTTGGTGAACAGCTCGATCTGCGCGAGCACCTGGTTGGCGAACGATGAGCTCATCACGTACGAGGGATGGCCTGTGGCGCAGCCGAGGTTCACCAGGCGCCCTTCGGCGAGCAGGATGATGCGCTTGCCGTCGGGGAAGATGACGTGATCGACCTGCGGCTTGATGTTGTCCCACTTGTAGCCCTTGAGCGCCGCGACCTCGATCTCGTTGTCGAAGTGGCCGATATTGCACACGATGGCATTGTTTTTCATCACCTTCATGTGCGCATGGGTGATGACGTGTAGATTGCCGGTGGCGGTGACGAAGATGTCGGCCTTGTCCGCCGCATACTCCATGGTGACGACGCGAAAGCCTTCCATCGCGGCCTGCAGGGCGCAGATCGGATCGATCTCGGTGATCCAGACCTGGGCCTGCAGGCCCCTTAGCGCCTGCGCCGAGCCTTTGCCGACCTCGCCGTAGCCGGCGACGACCGCAATCTTTCCCGCCACCATGACGTCGGTCGCGCGCTTGATGCCGTCGACCAGCGACTCGCGGCAGCCGTAGATGTTGTCGAACTTCGACTTGGTCACCGAGTCGTTGACGTTGATCGCCGGGAACAGCAGCCTGCCTTCCTTGTGCATCTGGTACAGGCGGTGCACGCCGGTGGTGGTCTCCTCGGTGACGCCCTTGATGTCCTTGCCGAACGCCGAGTACCAGTCGGGCCGAGTGGCAAGGCGCTTCCTGATCGCATTGAAGAGAGAAGTCTCTTCCTCGCTTCCGGGCTTCGCGATCGCCGAGGAATCCTTCTCCGCGCGCTTGCCGAGGTGGGCGAGCAGCGTCGCGTCGCCGCCGTCGTCGAGGATCATGTTTGGGCCCTTGCCCCCGCCGAACTCGAAGATGCGGTGCGTGAATTCCCAGTACTCGTCGAGGGACTCGCCCTTGTAGGCGAACACCGAGGTGCCGCCGGCGGCGATCGCCGCCGCGGCGTGATCCTGCGTCGAGAAGATGTTGCACGAGGCCCAACGTACCTCGGCGCCGAGCGCCTTGAGGGTCTCGATCAGCACCGCGGTCTGGATGGTCATGTGCAGCGACCCGGCGATGCGCGCGCCGTTGAGCGGCTGCCTGGCGGCGTATTCCCTGCGGATCGCCATAAGCGCCGGCATCTCGGACTCGGCGATCGCCATTTCCTTGCGGCCCCAGGCGGCGAGGGACAGGTCGGCCACGCGATAGTCGGTGAAATTCGGGTTGGGTGCGTTCATCGGTCGGTCTCCCAAAAACAAAGCGCTCGCATCGTCTCCGATGCGAGCGCCGTTTGATTTAGCTGAGCCTGGTCCCCGGTGGGGATCGCAGCGCCCCTCAGCAGGGCGAATTATAGCTAAGCCGCCTGCTTGAGGGCCAGCGCCTTGTCAGTCACCTCCCAGGTGAACTCGGGCTCCTCGCGTCCGAAATGGCCGTAGGCCGCCGTTTTCTTGTAGATCGGACGCAGCAGGTTGAGCGACTGGATGATCGCCTTGGGGCGCAGGTCGAAGGTGCTCGCGACCAGGTTCGAGAGCGCCTCGTCGGACATCTTGCCGGTGCCGTAGGTGGTTACCATCACCGACACCGGCTTCGCCACCCCGATCGCGTAGGCCACCTGCACCAGGCACTTCGACGCGAGGCCCGCGGCGACCACGTTTTTCGCCACGTAGCGTGCCGCGTACGCGGCCGAGCGGTCGACCTTGGAGGGATCCTTGCCCGAGAATGCGCCGCCGCCGTGCGGCGCCGCGCCGCCATAGGTGTCGACGATGATCTTGCGACCGGTGAGGCCGCAGTCGCCGTGCGGTCCGCCGATCACGAAGCGCCCGGTCGGGTTGACCAAGTACCTCACCTCGCCCTTGACGAGCTCCCTGGGCAATACGGGTTTGATGATCTCCTCGATCACCCCTTCGGAGAGCTGCTCGTGGCTGATGTCGGGCGCGTGCTGCGTCGACAGCACCACGGTATCGACCGCATGCGGCCGGCCGTTGACGTACCTGATCGTCACCTGCGACTTGGCGTCCGGACGCAGCCAGGGCAGCCGCCCGTCGCGGCGCAGCTCGGCCTGGCGCTCGACCAAGCGGTGCGAGAGGTGAATCGCCAGCGGCATCAGCTGCGGAGTCTCGTCGCAGGCGTAGCCGAACATCAGGCCTTGGTCGCCCGCGCCCTGGTCGAGGTCGATGCCCTTGCCTTCGTCCACCCCCTGGGCGATGTCCGCGGACTGCTTGTCGTAGCACACCATCACGGCGCAGCCCTTGTAATCGATGCCGTATTCCGTGTTGTCGTAGCCGATGCCCTTGATGGTGTCGCGGGCGATCTGCTGGAAGTCGATGTCGGTGGCGCTGGTGGTGATCTCACCGGCCATCACCACCAGACCCGTCGTGACCAGTGTCTCCGCGGCAACGCGAGCGCGGGTGTCTTTCGCTAGAATCGCGTCGAGTACGGCGTCCGAGATCTGGTCGGCGACCTTGTCCGGATGCCCCTCGGACACCGATTCCGAGGTGAACAGGAAATCGCTCATGTCCTTCGCGCCTCGATTGGTTGGTACGCCGCGTCGAGAACGCGGCGCGCAAGTTTCGAAAAGGTCGCAAGGATATCAAAGATTGCACGCTTGCCATAGCCAACCGCGTTCCCGGGCAAGGGCATGGCGCGGCTCGTGATGCGCCTGCTCGCGGCGGTGCCGCTACGCGCGCTGCACGCGTTGGGCGCGCTGCTGGGCTGGCTGATGTATCTGCTCTCGCCCACGTATCGGCGGCACCTGCGCGCGAACCTGGCGCAGGCCGGTTTTGCCGACGCGGCGCTGCGCCGCGCGGTGATCGCGTCGGCGGGCAAGATGATCGCCGAGCTGCCGGTGGTCTGGATGCGCCCGCGGGACGAGGTGATGCGACTGGTCAAATCGTTCGACGAGCGGGGGCTCATCGCGGCGGCGCGCGCCGACGGCCGGCGCATCGTATTCCTCACTCCGCACCAGGGCTGCTTCGAGATCACGGCGCAGGCGATCGCCGAGCACGTGCCGATTACCGTGATGTACCGGCCGCCGAAACTCGCGTTTCTCGGTCCGCTGACCGTGGAGGGGCGGGCCAAGCGCAACGTGCGCCTCGCCATCGCCGATCTCTCGGGCGTGCGCGAGATGCTCGCGGCACTCAAGCGCGGGGAGACGGTGGGCATCCTGCCGGACCAGGTGCCCGGAGCCGGGGAGGGCGACTGGTCGGATTTCTTCGGCCGACCGGCGTATACGATGACGCTGGCGATGAAGCTGGCGCGGCGCCCCGATACCGTGGCGCTGCTGGTGTTCGGCGAGCGCCTGCCGCGCGGCGAAGGCTACGCGATCCACATCGAGCGGCTGCCCGAAGCGCTGCCGGGCGAGAGCGACGTGCGGCTGCTCAACCGCGCGCTCGAGGCGCAGCTGCGCGCCTACCCTGCCCAGTACCTGTGGGGCTACAACCGCTACAAGCGGCCGCGCGGCGCGCCGCCGCCCCCGGAGCGCGCCGCATGAGCCGCATCGCGATCGCGCTCCTGTGGCTGCTGCACTTCCTGCCGCTCGGCGCACTGGCGGCGCTGGGCAACGCGCTCGGCGCGCTCGCCTTCCGGCTGGCGCGCAAGCGCCGCCACGTGACGCTCGTCAACCTCGGGAAGTGCTTTCCGGCCATCTCCGCCGCCGAGCGCGAGCGCCTGGCGCGCGCGCATTTCAGGGCCGTCACCCGCGCGTTCCTCGAGCACGCGATCCTGTGGTGGGCACCGCGCGACCGCATCGAGCGTTTGGTGCGCCTCGAAGGCTTGGAGCACCTGCGCGCCCTCGGAAACGCGCCGATGATCCTGCTGGTGCCGCATTTCGTCGGCCTCGATGCGGGCGGCACGCGCCTTGCGTGCGAGATCGATGCGGTGAGCATGTATGCGCGGCAGAAGGATCGATACGTCGAGGCCCTGCTGCATCACGGCCGCTCGCGGTTCGGCGATCAGCTGCTGGTATCGCGCCAGGACGGTATTCGCGCGGTACTGCGCCCGGTGCGCGAGGGCCGGCCCCTGTACTACCTCCCCGACATGGACTACGGCCGGCGCGGCGCGCTGTTCGTGCCGTTCTTCGGCGTCGCGGCGGCGACCATGCCGGGTCTGTCGCGCATCGCCGCCGCCACCGGCGCCAGGGTGCTGCCGATCGTGACGCGCATGTTGCCGGGCGGCGCGGGCTACGTCGCCACGATCGAGGCTCCGTGGCGCGACTTCCCGAGCGACGACGTCGAGGCCGACACCCGCAGAATGAACGCTTACATCGAGAGGAAAGTGCTCGAAATGCCGGAGCAGTATTACTGGGTGCACAAGCGCTTCAAGACTCGCCCGGAGGGCGAGCCCGGGTTTTACGCATAGAATCGCCAGCGTGTTCAGCAATCCCTCTGGGGAACAGATCCGCGCGCTGCTCGAGCGCGTGAAAACGATCGCCGTGGTGGGCCTGTCGCCCAAGCCGGAGCGCCCGAGCCATCGCATCGCGCGACGCCTGCAGGACTGGGGCTACCGCATCTTCCCCGTGCGCCCGGGCCCCGCCGCGCTGCTCGGCGAGAAGGCCTACGCGAGGCTCGCGGACCTGCCGCACAAGCCCGACCTGGTCAATGTGTTCCGCTCGGCCGAGCAGGTCGGAAAAGTGGTCGACGAGTGCATCGCGCTCGGGTTGCCGGCGATCTGGATCCAACAGGGCATCGTGAACGAGCAGGCCGCCGAGCGCGCGCGCGCCGCGGGCATGTTCGTGGTGATGGATCGCTGCATCTCGGTGGAGTACCGCCAGCTGATGGCCGCCGCCTGATGCGCGTCGAGTTCACCAAGATGGAGGGCGCGGGCAACGACTTCGTGGTGCTCGATGCCACGCGTTCGCCGTTCGCGCTCTCGCCCGCGCAGCTGCGCCGCCTCGCCGACCGCCACTTCGGCGTCGGCTGCGATCAGATCCTGGTGGTGGAGAAAAGCCGGCGCGGCGACGCGGATTTCCGCTACCGCATCTTCAACGCCGATGGCGGCGAGGTCGAGCAGTGCGGCAACGGGGCGCGTTGCTTCGTGCGCTACGTGCACCAGCGCGGATTGACCGCGAAGCGCGAAATCCGCGTCGAGACCCTCGGCGGGCTGATCGTGCCGCGGCTCGAGGACGACGGCGAGGTGAGTGTCGACATGGGGCCGCCGGCGCCCGAAACGCCGCTGGTGCAGCCGCTTGAGGTCGGGGGTGCGCGCGTCGAGCTCGCGATCCTGTCGATGGGCAACCCGCACGCCGTGCAGGTGGTCGCCGATCTGCGCGCCGCGCCGGTGACCAGCCAAGGCCCGCTCATCGAGCATCACCCGCGCTTTCCCAATCGCGTCAACGCGGGCTACATGCAGGTGCTCGACCGGCACCGCATCGGTCTGCGCGTGTGGGAGCGCGGCGCCGGCGAGACGCTCGCCTGCGGCACCGGCGCCTGCGCCGCCGCCGTTTCCGGCGTGCTGCGCGGCCTGGTCGACTCGCCGGTGCGCGTCGAGGCGCGCGGCGGAACGTTGACCGTGAGTTGGGCGGGCGGCGACAATGCCGTCTGGATGAAAGGCCCTGCGCACAGCGTATTCGAAGGGGCGATCGAGCTCGAGGACGGAAAATGAATGCCGAAGAAGTCGCGCAGTTCCTGAAAACCCACCCGCAGTTCTTCGACCAGCATCCCGAGCTTCTCGAGGCGATCTACGTGCCGCACCCCTACGGCGGCCGCGCGATTCCGCTCGCCGAGCGCCAGACCATCACGTTGCGCGAGAAGGTGCGGCTGCTCGAAGGAAAGCTCGCCGAGCTGATCCAGTTCGGCGAGGAGAACGACGCCATCAGCGAGAAGGTGCACCGGCTGGCGGTCGCCGCCGCAGGGGCGCGCGATTTCCCGGCACTGACGCACGCCGTGTATTTCCATTTGCGCGAGGATTTCGCCGTGCCGCATGTCGCGCTGCGCGTGTGGGGCAAGTCGGTGCCGGTGGATTTCGCCGAGGCCGAGCAAGTCACCGAGGCGCAGCGCCAGCACGCCGAGACCATGGGTGCGCCGCAATGCGCCGCGCTCGCCGGCAATCCCTACCTGCCCTGGTTCGGCGAGGCTGCCGAGCACGTGCGCTCGATGGCGCTGGTGCCGCTGGGGCAGACATCCGTCTTCGGCTTGCTCGCGCTCGGCAGCGAGGATCCCGAGCGCTTCTTCCCGGAGATGGGCACGCTGTACCTGCGCCGCATCGGCGAGCTGTGCGCCAGCGGCGTCGCGGCGCGGCTCTAGCGCGGGAGCGGCGGCGTGGCACACGCAGCCCGCGCCACGCATCCCGACGCGACGCTGGTGCGCGCCTATCTCGATGCGCTCGCCCACCAGCGGCGCCTCGCAAGGGGCACCCTGAGCAACTACACGCGCGACCTTGAGGCGCTGCTGCGCCTCGCGGGCGGCGCCAGGCTCGATGCGATCGACGCCGCGCAGGTGCGCCGCTACGTCGCGCAGCTGCACTCGGCGGGTATCAAGGGGCGCTCGCTCGCAGCAACGCTCTCGGCCTGGCGCGGCATGTACCGCTGGCTGGCGCGCCATCGTGGCTTCGCCGCCAATCCCTGCCAGGGGGTGCGCGCGCCGAAGTCGCCCAAGGGTCTGCCCAAGGCGATCAGCGTCGAAGCCGCGCAGAAGCTGCTCGAAGCCCCGGACGCGAGGTCGCCCGCGCTGCTGCGCGATCGCGCGATGTTCGAGCTGATGTATTCCTCCGGCTTGCGGCTCGCCGAGCTGGTCGGCCTCGATGCCGACGGCGGCCTGCTCGATCTCGCGCAAGGCGAGGTCACGGTGACCGGCAAGGGCAGCAAGACGCGCAGCGTTCCCGTGGGCTCCAAGGCGCGCGAGGCGCTCTCCCGCTGGCTCGCGGCGCGCGCGCAGCTCGCCGGGCCGGGCGAGCGCGCGCTGTTCGTCGGCGCGCGCGGCGCGCGCATCGCCCCGGGCACGGTGCGCGCGCGGCTCGCGGCCTGGGCGCGTCGCCAGGGGCTCGACGCGCCGCTTCACCCGCACATGCTGCGGCATTCCTTCGCCACCCACGTGCTTCAGTCCTCGCAGGACCTGCGCGCGGTGCAGGAGATGCTCGGCCACGCGAGCATCTCGAGCACGCAGGTCTACACGCATCTCGACTTCCAGAGCCTCGCCAAGGTCTACGACGCGGCGCACCCCAGGGCGAGGAAGAAATGAGGGCAGCGCTGGTGCTCAAGCCCGGGCGCGAGAAGTCGCTCAGGCGCCGCCACCCGTGGGTGTTCTCGGGTGCCGTGGCGCACGTCGAGGGCGATCCGGCGGCCGGCGACACGGTCGAGATCCGTGACGCCGCGGGCAAGGCGCTGGCGCTCGCCGCCTACAGCCCGAGATCGCAGATCCGCGCGCGCGCCTGGAGCTTCGATCCCGGCGCTGCCGTCGACGCGGCGTTCCTGCGCGCGCGCCTGCAGCGCTCGCTCACCCTGCGCGAGGGCCTGCCCGCGGCGCGACACACGAACGCGATGCGCCTGGTGCACGGGGAGTCGGACGGGCTGCCCGGCTTGGTGGTCGATCGGTATGCAGACGTGCTGGTGGCGCAGTTCCTTTCCGCCGGCGCCGACCGCTGGCGCGAAGCGCTCCTCGACGCCCTGGTCGAGCTTACCGGCTGCGAAGCCGTGTTCGAGCGTTCGGACGCCGAGGTGCGCAGACTGGAAGGCCTCGGGCCGCGCGCCGGTTTCGTGCGCGGCGACCGCGCCGCGGCGCGTTGCGCGATCGTCGAGTACGGGCTCGATTTCCATGTCGACGTCGAGCAGGGGCAGAAGACCGGGTTCTTCCTCGACCAGCGCGACAACCGCCAGCGCGTGCGGGCTCTTGCGTCCGGCCGAGCGGTTCTCGACGGCTTCTGCTACACGGGAGGCTTCTCCGTGGCCGCGCTCGCGGGCGGGGCGAGCCGCGTGCTCGCGCTCGAGAGCTCGGCCGCGGCGCTCGCCGTGGCCCGCGAAAACGTGGCCGCGAACCAGGTCGACGCCTCGCGCATGGAATTCGAGCAGGCGGATGTGTTCGCGCGCTTGCGGCAGTTGCGCGATGGCAACGCGCGCTACGACCTCATCGTGCTGGATCCGCCGAAGTTCGCGCCGACTGCCGCGCAGGCGCGCAACGCGGCACGGGCCTACAAGGACATCAACCTGCTTGCGTTCAAGCTGCTCTCGCCGGGAGGCATGCTCGCCACCTTCTCCTGCTCCGGCGGAGTGTCGGCCGAGCTGTTCCAGTCGATCGTGGCGGGCGCCGCGCTCGACGCCGGGGCCGAGGCGAAGATCATCGAGCGCTTCGGCGCCGCCCCCGACCATCCCGTGGCGCTCGAGTTCCCCGAAGGCGAGTACCTGAAGGGGCTGTTGCTGCTGCGCTCGTAGCGGGGGCCTCTGCGGCGGTAGAATTCGGCCCTTCACAAGGAGCCATCATGCAGCAGGAAAACATGGTTCCCGTGACCATCCTCACGGGATTCCTCGGCAGCGGCAAGACGACGCTTCTGAACCGCATCCTCAGGGAAGACCATGGCCATCGCATCGCGGTGATCGAGAACGAGTTCGGCGAAGTCGGAGTCGACAACGAGATCATCGAGAGCACCACGGAGCAGATCGTCGAGATGAACAACGGCTGCATCTGCTGCACCGTGCGCGGCGACCTGATCCGCATCCTCGGCGACTTGAAGGACAAGCGCAGCCAGGGCGCGCTCAAGTTCGACCGCGTGGTGATCGAGACCACGGGCATGGCCGACCCGGGGCCGGTGGCGCAAACCTTCTTCACCGACGAGGAGATCGGCAATTACTACCTGCTCGATTCGATCATCACGCTGGTCGACGCGAAGCACGCGGAGAAGCAGCTCGACGACTTTCGCGAGGCGCAGGAGCAGATCGGGTTCGCCGACCGGATCCTGCTGTCGAAGACCGACCTCGTCACCGAACAGGACCTCGAGCGGCTCGCCGAGCGCATCAAGCACATGAATCCGCGCGCGCCGATGAAGAAGGTGCACTTCGGCGAGGCGCCGATCGCGGAGGTGCTCGACATCCGCGGCTTCAACCTGAACGCGATCCTCGAGCTCGATCCCGAATTCCTCGCCGACACGCACCACGAGCACAACGACGAGGTGGAGTCGTTTGTGTTCCGCTCCGACAAGCCCTTCGATGGCGACAAGCTCGAGCAGTTCCTGTCCGGGATGATCCAGGTCTACGGACCGGACCTGCTGCGCTACAAGGGCGTGCTGTGGATGAAAGGCAACCCGCGGCGCGTGGTGTTCCAGGGCGTGCACATGATGATGGGCGGCGACCTCGGCAAGCCCTGGGCCAAGGGCGAGAAGAAGGATTCCATCATGGTGTTCATCGGCAGGAAGCTGCCCAAGGACCTGTTCGTCGCCGGCTTGGAGCAGTGCCTGGCGAAATAGCCGGCGCGACCATGGAACAGCTCCACGGCACCACCATCCTTTCGGTACGCCGCGGCACGAGCGTGGCGCTCGGCGGCGACGGCCAGGTGACGCTCGGCAACATCGTGCTCAAGGCCGGGGCGCGCAAGGTGCGGCGGCTTTACAACGACCGCATCATCGCCGGCTTTGCGGGCGGCACCGCCGACGCGTTCACGCTGTTCGAGCGCTTCGAGGCGAAGCTCGAGAAGCACCAGGGCAACGTGATGCGCTCGGCGGTCGAATTGGCCAAGGACTGGCGCACCGACCGTATCCTGCGGCGGCTGGAGGCGATGCTGGCGGTCGCCGACCGCGAGCATTCGCTGATCATCACGGGCATGGGGGACGTTCTCGAGCCCGAGCTGGGCATCGTGGCGATCGGCTCGGGCGGCCCTTACGCGCACAGCGCGGCGCGCGCGCTGCTCGAGAACAGCGCGCTGCCGGCGCGCGAGATCGTCGAGAAATCTCTCGCCATCGCCGCCGACCTGTGCATCTATACCAACCAGCAGCGCGTCATCGAGGTGCTCGAGTGACGCAGATGACGCCGCAGGAGATCGTCCACGAGCTCGACAAGAACATCATCGGGCAGGACCGCGCCAAGCGCGCAGTCGCGATCGCGCTGCGCAACCGCTGGCGGCGCCAGCAGGTGCGCGAGCCGCTGCGGCAGGAGATCACGCCCAAGAACATCCTCATGATTGGCCCCACCGGCGTGGGCAAGACCGAGATCGCGCGGCGCCTCGCGCGCCTGGCGGAGGCGCCGTTCATCAAGGTCGAGGCGACCAAGTTCACCGAGGTCGGCTACGTCGGGCGCGACGTGGACACCATCGTGCGCGACCTGGTCGAGATCAGCGTCAAGCAGACCCGCGAAGCCGCCATGCGCGTGGTGCGCACGCGCGCCCAGGATGCCGCCGAGGAGCGCATCCTCGACGCGCTGCTGCCCCCGGCGAGAGGGGTCGAGGCGGAGGAGAGCGCCACGCGGCAGAAGTTCAGGAAGAAGCTGCGCGAAGGCGAGCTCGACGACAAGGAGATCGAGACCGAGGTTGCGGCCACGCCGCAGCAAATGGAGATCCTCGCGCCGCCCGGCATGGAGGAACTCACCTCGCAGATTCAGGGCATGTTCCAGAATCTCGGCGGCGGGCGCAGGAAGCTCAGGAAGCTGCGCATTCGCGAGGCGCTGCAGCTGCTCACCGACGAGGAGGCCGCGAGGCTGGTCAACGACGAAGACCTGAGGGCGAAGGCGCTCGCCAACGCCGAGCAGAACGGCATCGTATTCCTCGACGAGATCGACAAGATCGCGAGCCGCAGCGAGCTGGCCGGCGCCGACGTCTCGCGCCAGGGCGTGCAGCGCGACCTGCTGCCGCTGGTCGAGGGCACCACGGTGTCGACCAAATACGGCATGGTGAAGACCGATCACATCCTGTTCATCGCCTCGGGCGCGTTCCACCTCGCCAAGCCCTCGGACCTGATCCCCGAGCTGCAGGGGCGCTTCCCGATCCGCGTCGAGCTCGATTCGCTGTCGGTCGACGACTTCGAGCGCATCCTGACCTCGACCGACGCGAGCCTCATCAAGCAGTACCAGGCGCTGCTCGAGACCGAGGCGGTGACGCTCGATTTCCGTCCCGAGGCGCTGCGCCGGCTGGCGCAGATCGCGTTCGAGGTCAACGAAAAGACCGAGAACATCGGCGCGCGCCGCCTGTACACCGTGCTGGAGAAGCTGCTGGAGGGGATTTCCTTCGAGGCCGGCAAGCACGGCGCGGCGTCGGTGACCATCGACGCCGCCTACGTCGACGCGCGGCTCGCCGAGCTGGCGAAGAACGAGGACCTGGCGCGCTACGTGCTCTGAGCGCGCAGCTCGGCTTCCAGGCAAGCGCGGCACAGGCAGCTGCGCCCTGCCACTGGGCTGAGCGGCGGCAGTGACGCGCACCAGCAGTCAGCCGCGCCGGCGCGCATGCCGCACACGAAGGGCGTGCCGCAGCGCGCGCAGCGCTCAGGACTCGGGGAAGCGCTGCTGCTCGACGCGGCTGCGGAAATCATCGGGGGAGTTCATCGGGGGCTGGTGGGGGACTCTACCCGGGGAAACGCGCCCTGGGCAACGGACGCTCCCGGGGGCTTGAGGGCTTGAAACCCAGGGGCGCCTCCCCATCTTGGGTCTCGCAGGGCCGATTACGAGCATAGGAGAGACATATGGCCAACATTACCCGTTTTGATCCGTTCAACGAGCTGGTGGACGATCTGTTCAAGGGCTTCCTGGTGCGCCCGATGTACACCGAGGCGCGCGGCGAGCTGGTGCGCATGAAAGTCGATGTCGCCGAGAAGGACGGCGCCTACGTGGTGAGCGCCGAGCTGCCTGGGGTCAGCAAGGAAGACATCCAGGTCACGGTCGACGGCGCGCAGGTCACCCTGAGCGCCGAGGTCAAGCGTGAGAAGGAAGTCTTGGAAGACCAGCGCCTGCTGCACGCGGAGCGCGTCTTCGGCAAGGCCACGCGCAGCTTTACGCTGCCGCAGGAAGTCGACGAGGCGAAGGCCGAGGCGAAGTTCCGCGACGGCGTGCTCGAGCTGACGCTGCCCAAGAAGGCCGCCGCGGCGCGCAAGCAGATCGCCATAAACTGAGCTTCGGCGTAGTCCGCTCAAGGGCCGGCAGCTGCCGGCCCTTTTTCTTTGTAGAATCGGCTCGCCATGACCCCGACCACCGACGCCGCCGCCAAGGCGCGCATCCTCGCGGAAGCGCTGCCCTACATCCGCCGCTTCCACGGCAAGACCATTGTGGTGAAGTTCGGCGGCAACGCGATGGTGGATGCCTCGCTGCAGGCCGACTTCGCGCGCGACGTGGTGCTGCTCAAGCTCGTCGGCATGGACCCGGTAGTGGTGCACGGCGGCGGCCCGCAGATCGAGCAGCTGCTCAAGCAGCTCGGCATCAAGAGCGAGTTCGTGCAGGGCATGCGGGTGACCGACGCGGCGACCATGGACGTGGTCGAGATGGTGCTCGGCGGGGCGGTCAACAAGGACATCGTCACCCTGATCAACCAGGCGGGCGGCAGGGCGGTCGGGCTCACCGGGCAGGACGGCGCGTTCATTCGCGCGCGCAAGCTGATGATGTCCTCGCCCGAGCGGCCGAACGAGCTGCTCGACATCGGGCAGGTGGGCGAGATCGAGTCGATCGACCCCGGGGTGATCGACTCGCTCGAGCAGGGCGGATTCATCCCGGTGGTTGCCCCGATCGGCGTCGGCGCGGACGGCCAGTCGTACAACATCAACGCCGACCTGGTGGCCGGCAAGCTGGCCGAAATACTGCGCGCCGAGAAGCTGGTGATGATGACCAACACGCCCGGCGTGCTGGACGAGCAGGGCAAGCTGCTGACCGGCATCACGCCGCGCCAGATCGACGACATGGTGGCCGCCGGGACGCTCTCGGGCGGCATGCTGCCCAAGATCGCCTCGGCGCTCGAGGCGGCGCGCGCGGGGGTGAGCAGCGTGCACATCATCGACGGGCGCGTGCCGCATGCGCTGCTGCTGGAAGTGCTGACCGACCAGGGCGTCGGCACCCTGATCCGCTCGAAGTAATGCGCATCGCGCGCCTCCCGCCGTCGCGGCGGGTGTGGATCTTCGATCTGGACAACACCCTGCACGACGCCGGCGCGCGCATCTTCCCCTCGATGCACGAGCAGATCAACGACTACCTGATGCGCCACTTCGGGGTCGACGAGGCCGGCGCCAACGAGATGCGACGCGGCTTCTGGCAGCGCTACGGCACGACGCTGAACGGGCTGATGCGCCACTACGGCACCGATCCGCGCCGGTTCCTGGCCGAGACGCACCGCTTTCCGGAGCTCGCCGACATGGTGGTGCACGAGAACGCGCTGCGCCACGCGCTGGCTCGCCTGGCCGGCAAGAAGCTCGTGTTCTCGAACGCTCCCCGGCACTACGTCGAGGAGGTGCTGCGCGCCATCGGCGTGGCGCGCTGGTTTGACGCCGTGTACACGATCGAGGACGCGCGCTTTCGCGGCAAGCCCGCGTTCAGCGGCTTTCACGTGCTGCTGCGCAACCACGACCTCGATCCGCATCGCTGCGCGCTGGTGGACGACGCGCTGGAGAACCTGCGCGCCGCGAAGCGCCTGGGCATGAATACGGTGTGGGTGAGCCGCGAGCGCCGGCGCGCGTCCTTCGTCGACTTGCGTGTGGCATCGGTGCTGGAGCTTCCGGGGCTCGTGTTCCGGCACGCTTGAGCTAGAATCCGCGCAGACTCCGCTCTTTATCCCATGCCCCGCGCCAAAGGCGAACGCCGGCTCGAGATCCTGAGGACCCTAGCGCAGATGCTCGAGGCGCCCAGGTGGGAGCGCGTCACGACCGCCGCGCTCGCGGCGAAGCTCGACGTCTCGGAGGCCGCCCTTTATCGCCACTTCGCGTCGAAGGCGCAGATGTACGAGGGGCTGATCGAATTCATCGAGAGCTCGGTGTTCTCGCTCGCAAACCGCATATCCGAGGACGAGTCCGATGGCGCGCAGCAGGCCGCGAAATTGGTCGAGATGCTGCTCGCCTTTGCCGAGAAGAATCCAGGTATGGTGCGCGTGATGACCGGCGATGCGCTGGTCGGCGAGCACGAGCGGCTTCAGGCGCGCATGAATCAGTTCTTCGACCGCTTCGAGGCGACCCTCAAGCAGGCGCTGCGGCTCGCCGCGAGCCGGGAAGGGGGCACCGAGAATGACGCCGCGACACGCGCCGGCACCCTGCTTTGCTACACCATCGGCAGCCTGCACCAGTTCGCGCGCAGCGGCTTCGCGAAGAAGCCCACCGAGAGCTTCGCCGCGCAGCGCCGCTACCTGCTCGCCTGAGCCCGGGCCGCGCCGCACACCGCGCAGGCGGCATCCTTCGCGACGCGTACTGAGCGCCACGTCGAAGTCCTGGCGTCCAGCATCAGCAGCCTGCCGCTCGGCGCCTCGCCCGCGCCGGCCACGATCTTTACCGCTTCCATCGCCTGCATCGCGCCGATCATGCCGGTGAGCGGAGCGAATACGCCCATCACCGCGCAGCGCAGCTCCTCGGTCTCGCCGTCCTCGGGAAACAGGCAGGCGTAGCACGGCGACCCGGCATGGCGCAGATCGAACACCGCAACTTGCCCGTCGAAGCGGATCGCCGCGCCGGAGACCAGAGGCTTCGCGTGGCGCACGCAGGCCCGGTTCACGGCGTGGCGCGTGGCGAAGTTGTCCGAGCAGTCGAGCACCACGTCGGCCGCGGCGACCAGCCGCCCGAGCGGCTCGCCTTCGAGGCGTTCGGCGAGCGGTACGACTTCGACCGTGGGATTGAGCGCCGCAAGCGTCGCGGCCGCCGCATCCACTTTGCGCGCGCCGATCGAATCGGTGCGGTACAGGATCTGGCGCTGGAGGTTGGTAAGGTCGACGCGGTCGGGGTCGGCCAGCGTGATTCGGCCGATGCCGCTCGAAGCGAGGTACAGGGCGGCGGGGCACCCCAGGCCGCCCGCGCCCACCACCAGCGCGCTCGCCGCGCGCAACCGCCCCTGCCCCTCGACACCTATTTCCGGCAGCAGGATGTGCCGGCTGTAGCGCAGCAGTTGTTCGTCGTTCAAGTTCCGACTAGCCGCCGGATTTGCCCTGTGCGACGGTTTTCGAGGGCTGGCCCTGGACCGGCTCGCCCTTCAGGAACGCGAGCGCCTGGGCGAGCTGGAAGTCGTCCTTCGACCCGAACTCGATCGGCTTGACCGGTGGCACCGGGACGGCCGGTGTCGCCGGCGCGCCCGAGGCGCCCGGCGCGGGCTTCGCCGGCGCGGCGCTGTCCTGGGGGTTGTCCAGGTGGCGCTGCAGGTCCGCCTCGCGCAGCCGTGCCTCGGTGTCGCCCGGCTCTTCCACGATCAGGTCGGGCGTGATGCCCTTCACCTGGATCGAGCGCCCGCTCGGGGTGTAGTAGCGCGCGGTCGTGAGCTTGATCGCCGTGTTGTTGTTGAGCGGCATGATCGTCTGCACCGAGCCCTTGCCGAAGGTCTGCGTGCCCATGAGCGTGGCGCGCTTGTGATCCTGCAGCGCGCCGGCGACGATCTCCGACGCCGACGCCGAGCCGCCGTTCACCAGCACCACCATGGGCACCTTCTTCACCGCCGCGGGCAGGCTCTTGAGAAAGTCGCCGTCGCCGCCGCGCAGGTAGTCGTCGGGCACCGCGTGATACTGCTTCTTAGACTCCTCGGCGCGTCCGTCGGTGGATACCACGAGAGAATCGGTCGGCAGGAACGCGGCGGAAACCGCTACTGCCCCGAACAGCAGGCCGCCGGGATCGTTGCGCAAATCGAGCACCAGGCCCTTCAGCGGCCCCTGGCGGTACATGCGCTGCAACTGAGTGACCATGTTCTCCGCGGTCGCCTCCTGGAACTGCGACACGCGCACCCACCCGTAGCCCGGCTCGATCAGCTTGGACTTCACGCTGCGCACGTGAATGACCGCCCGCGTCAGCGTCACCACGATCGGCTGCGCCTCGCCCTTGCGCGAGATGGTGAGCGTGATCTTGGTGTCGGGCTTGCCGCGCATGCGCTTGACCGCCTCATTGAGCGTCATGCCTTTCACCGGTGTCTCGTCGAGCTTGACGATCAGGTCGCCCGGCTTGATGCCGGCGCGAAACGCGGGCGTGTCCTCGATCGGCGAAACGACTTTGACGAAGCCGTCCTCCATGCCTACCTCGATGCCCAGTCCGCCGAACTGGCCCTGCGTGCCAACCTGCAGCTCGCGGTAGGCATCCTGGTCGAGGTAGGCGGAATGCGGATCGAGATCCGAAAGCATGCCATTGATCGCACCGGTGATCAGTTTCTTGTCCGGGACCGGCTCGACGTAGTTCTGCTTGATGGTGCCGAAGACATCGGTAAACGCGCGCAGCTCCTCGATCGGCAACGGATCCGCGGCCTCGCGTTCGGCGATGGCCTGGAAATTGAGGCTGATCAGGACTCCGGCGACGGCGCCGACCAGGATCAGTCCGATACTGCGAATCTTGCTGCGCATAGCGTTATTTCCTTACGCGGCTGGCCGCCGGCTCGGATTCACTTGAGATCGACCCACGTCAACGGATCGAATGGTTTGCCCAGATGCCGCAGTTCAAAGTATAAACCCGATTCCTCGCTGCCACCGGTAGCGCCGACGGTGGCAATCGGCTCCCCGGGGGCAACCGGGTCGCCCACCTGCTTGAGCAGCGATTCGTTGTTGGCATACACCGATAAATATTTCTCACCGTGGTCGACGATGAGCAGGTTGCCGAAGCCGCGCATCCAGTCCGCGAATACCACCTGACCGGCTGCAATGGCCCTCACCGGTTGGCCTTCCGCGGAACGTATGAACACGCCCTTCAGGGTCATTCCGGTATCTCCCCTTGGAGCGCCGAAACGCCCGGTCAGTTCCCCGCGCACCGGCAGGCGCAGCTTGCCGCGCAGCTGGTCGAAGGGCGCGCTTGCCGCGCCGAGCTCGGGTACTTTCTCGACGCGTGCGTAGCCGGCGCCGGGCTTCTTGGCCAGCACGCGGCCGATCTCCTCGACCAGGCGCGAGAGCCGCGCCTCGTCGGCGCGCAATACCTTGATCTGCTTGCGGTCGTGCCGGATCTCATCGCCGATTTTCGCTAGCACGCGGCGCCGCTCGCGGCGTTCGGCGAGGATCCGCTCGCGGTCGGCGCGCTGCTCGCCCGCGACCTGCGCGAGGCGCGCGCTGCGCGCGTCGATCTCGCGCCGCACCTCCGCGAGGTCGGCGAGCCCGCCGCGCATCGAGGCAACCAGCTGAGCCGAGGCGCGCGAGACGCGCGTCAGGTAGTACAGCTTGCGCGCGACCTCGGCGGGATCCTCGCCGGACAGCACGAGGCGCAGCGCTCCGGGCGCGCCGCCCGCGTAGCGCGCGGCCAGGATCCGGCCGAGCGCCGACTGTTGCGCGGCGAGGCTCTGCTCCAGGCTGCGACGGCGCGCTTCGAGCGCCTGCGATTGCTGGCGCAGCGCGCGGCTTTCGGCGTCGAGCCCTGCCAGCGCACGGTTGGCGTCCGAAATCGCGCGCTCCGAGTCGCGCAGCGCGTCGCGCGCCTCACGCCGCGAAGCTTGCTTTTCGTTCAGTTCGGCATCGAGCGCCGCGATGCGCGCCCGAAGCGCGGCGAGATCGCGCTCGCGCGAGCCGGCGTGGGCCGGCGCGGCAAGCAGCATCGCGACGACGAGGAGCAGCGCGAGCGGCGCGGGTTTCAGGCCCTGGCCTTGCCCTGCGCGGAGACCGCCGAGATGCGACGGGCGATCTCGTCCGCGTCGCCGAGGTACTGGTGCCGGAGCGGGCGCAGCCGGTCGTCGAGCTCGTAGACGAGCGGCACGCCGGTCGGGATATTGAGCCCGACGATATCGGCATCTGAAATGCCGTCCAGGTACTTCACCAGCGCGCGCAGCGAATTGCCGTGCGCGGCGACCAGCACGCGCTTGCCCGCGTGCATCGCCGGGGCGATCGCCCCCTCCCAGTACGGCAGGACGCGCGCCACGGTGTCCTTCAGACACTCGGTAAGCGGTAGCTCCGCCGGCGCGAGGCCGGCATAGCGCCGGTCGCCGCTCGCGCCGCGCGGGTCGGCCGGCTCGAGCGCGGGCGGCGGCGTGTCGTAGCTGCGTCGCCAGACCAGCACTTGCCGTTCGCCGTACTTGGACGCCGTCTCGGCCTTGTCCAGCCCCTGCAGCGCGCCGTAGTGGCGCTCGTTGAGGCGCCAGCTCTTGTCGACCGGGAGCCACATGGCATCCATCTCGTCGAGCACCAGCCAAAGGGTGCGGATGGCGCGTTTGAGCACCGAGGTGAACGCGAGGTCGAACGCGAACCCCTGTTCGCGCAGCAGCCGGCCTGCAGCGCGCGCTTCCTCGATGCCGCGTGCCGACAGGTCGACGTCGGTCCAGCCGGTAAAGCGGTTCTCGCGATTCCAGTCGGACTCGCCGTGGCGCAGGAGAACCAGCTTGTGGGCGGCTATTTGCATCGCGGGTCGGATCGCCAGCTCCGCCTATTCTATAATAGGGCGTTCCTTTACTGAGCGGCCCGTGCACGGCCGCCCGAGCCAAATGAAGCGCGATGAGTTCGATCTGATCGAAACACAGGAGCATATCGAGCAGGCCGCGCGCGCGCTGAAAGCGATGGCGCATCCGCTGCGGCTCAAGATCCTGTGCGTGCTCGGCCCGCGTGAACTGAGCGTGCAGGACATCGTCGATGCGGTGGGGACTTCGCAGTCGAACATTTCCCAACATCTCGCCATCCTGCGCGACAAGCGCGTGCTGCGCGCGCGCAAGGACGCCAATCGGGTGTTCTACCGCGTGACGGACGAGCGCACGCTGCAACTCATCGGCATGATGCGCGAAGTGTTCTGCGGCGTGGCGCGGGACTGACGGCCTGCGGAGCGGGTCGGCCGCCGGCGTTCCAAGACATGTTGATTCAATTCGTCAGAGACAACCTACTCCTTTTCGCGGTGGCGATCGTGTCGGGCGCGATGCTGTTGTGGCCGATGCTACGTCGCGGAGGCGGCGCCTCCTCGGTCACCACGCTGCAGGCCACGCAGATGATGAACCGGCAGGACGCGGTGTTGATCGACGTGCGCGAGGACGCCGAGTACGCCAATGGCCGTATCATCGGCGCGCGGCACGTCCCCCTCTCGCAACTCGATTCGCGCGCGCGCGAGCTGCAAAAACACAAGTCCAAGCCGCTGATCGCCTATTGCGAGACCGGGACCCGCTCCGCGGGCGCGATTGCGATACTGCGCAAACACGGATTCGAGAGCGTCTTCAATCTCTCTGGCGGATTCGCTGCCTGGCAGCAGGCGGGTCTACCGGTGGAGAAATGAGATGGCCGCGGTGGTGATGTACTGCACCGCGACTTGCCCCTATTGCCAGGCCGCACAGCGGCTGCTCGAGAAAAAGGGCGTGACGGACCTCGAGGTCGTGCGCGTCGACCTGGAGCCGCAGCGGCGCGTGGAGATGATGAAAAGAAGTGGGCGCCGCACGGTGCCGCAGATCTGGATCGGCGAGCGCCATGTCGGGGGCTGCGACGATCTCTACGCCTTGGACCGCCAGGGCCTGCTCGACGAGCTGCTGCAGGCCCAGGCCGCCTGACAAGGCCCAATCCGAACTGCCGGAGGTCGATTCTCGATGAGCGATAACCAGCCAACTTTCCAGATCGAGAAGATCTACGTCAAGGATCTTTCCCTCGAGATACCTCACGCGCCGCAGGCATTCATGCAGGCCGAGCAACCGCGGCTCGAGGTGCAGATCGGCAACAACGCGTCGCAGTTCGCCGAGGGCTACTTCGAGGTGACCGTGTCGGCCACCGTGACCGCGCGCGCCGGCGACAAGACCATGTTCCTCGCCGAGGTCGTGCAGGCGGGCATCTTCGCCGTGCGCGGCGTGCCGCCCGAGGACCTGGATGGGCTGCTCGGCATCGGCTGCCCGACGATCCTGTATCCCTATCTGCGCGAGGCCGTCTCGGATCTCGTCACCCGCGGAGGCTTCCCCCCCGTGCTGCTCGCGCCAGTGTCGTTCGAAGCGCTCTACGCGCAGCGGCAGCAGCAGGCCAGCGCCGAACCGCGCATCGAGATCGCCCCCTGACCGGAATGCGCCGCGTCCTGCTGGCCGGGATCGTGCTCGCCGCGGCGGCGGGCGCGCACGCCGCGGACTACCGCAGCGTGGGCGACCAGCCCGCGGTCCTCTACGACGCGCCTTCGAAGCAGGCGACCCCGCTGTACGTCGTTTCGCCCAAGTATCCGCTCGAGCTGATCGTCGAGCTCGAGGCCTGGATCAAGGTCCGCGACCAGACCGGCGCGCTTTCCTGGATCGAGAAGAGCGCCCTGGCCGACAAGCGCACCGTAGTGGTCACGGTGCCCGCGGCGCAGGTCCGCGTGCGGCCCGACGACAGCGCGCCGATCGCGTTCACCGCGGCGCAGAACGTGGTGCTCGACCTGCTGGAGGTCGTGCCGGGCGGCTGGCTGCGCGTGCGCCACCGCGATGGCGTCGACGGCTACGTGCGCCCGACCGTCGTCTGGGGCGGCTGAAGCCGCCGGAGGCATGAGCGCGATCGCGGTGCTCGGTGCCGGCGCCTGGGGAACGGCGCTCGGCGTGGCGCTCGCGCGCTCGAGCCGGCGCGTGACTCTGTGGGCGCGCGACCGCGCGCAAGCCGGGGCGATCGCGCGCGCGCGACGCAACCTGCGCTATCTGCCGGAGGTGGAACTCGCCGAAAGCATGGCGGTCACCGCCGACCTGGCGGCCGCGCTCGACGGCGCAGAGCTGCTGCTGGCGGCCACGCCGGTTGCCGGTCTGCGGGAACTTCTCGGGCGGCTGTGCGCGCAGCGCGCGGCCACCCCGCTGGTCTGGCTGTGCAAGGGCTTCGAGCAAGGCAGCGGGCGGCTCCCGCACCAGATCGTCGAGGAGGCGCTCGGTCCCGAGGCCGCGAGCGGCGCGCTATCCGGTCCGTCCTTCGCGCTCGAAGTGGCGCGGGGATTGCCCTGCGCGCTGACGCTGGCGGCGCGCGACGCAGAATTCGCGCGCCGCGCCGCGGCGCTGCTGCACGGCGGCCGGCTGCGCATCTACTACAGCGCCGATCTGATCGGCGTCGAGATCGGCGGCGCCGTGAAGAACGTCATGGCGATCGCGGTCGGCATCTGCGACGGCCTCGAACTCGGCCAGAACGCCCGCGCCGCGCTCATCACGCGCGGGCTGGCCGAGATCTCGCGCCTGGGCGTGGCGCTCGGCGGAAACGCAGAGACGTTCATGGGCCTCGCCGGCGCGGGCGACCTGATCCTCACGGCGACCGGCGATCTCTCACGCAATCGCCGCGTGGGGCTCGAGCTGGCGCGCGGACGCGCGCTGACGGACATTCTCGCAGACCTCGGGCACGTCGCTGAGGGCACGCGCTCGGCGCGCGAGGTGGCGCGGCTCGCGTCGCAGCACGGCATCGAAATGCCGATCACCGAGGCCGTAAACGCGGTGCTGGAGGGCCATCTCGCGCCCGCGGCGGCAGCCGAGCTGCTGCTGGCGCGCGACCCGAAGCGCGAGGCCTTCAGCTAGCGCCGGGGAAACCGAGCTGGCGCCAGGCCTCGAACGCGAGCACTGCCACCGCGTTCGACAGGTTCAGGCTGCGGTTGCCCGGGCGCATCGGCAGGCGCAGGCGGCGCTCGGGCGCGAACTGCTCGAGCAGCTCCTGAGGCAACCCGCGGGTCTCCGAGCCGAACACGAATACGTCGTCCGCCGCGTAACGCGCGTCGGCGTAGTGACACTCGCCACGCGTCGAAAGCGCGAACATGCGCCGGCCCTGGAGCACGTCGCGGCAGGCGCTCCAGTCGCGGTGTGTGCGCACCGTCGCGAGCTCGTGGTAATCGAGGCCGGCGCGCCTGAGTTGCCGGTCGTCCATCGAGAAGCCTAGCGGCTCGACCAGATGCAGTCGCGCACCGGTATTCGCGGCGAGACGGATCACATTGCCCGCGTTGGGAGGAATCTCCGGGTGGTACAGCACGATGTCAAACATCCGTGCTCACGCGGGAAACGTCCGGGCCGCCACCCAGTTGACCACGCGCGAGGCACCCGCCCGCTTCAACGTGGCGGCGACCTCGTTGAGGGTGGCGCCGGTGGTCATAACGTCGTCGACGACCGCCACGGCGGCTCCGCGCAGCGCGGCGGTGCAGCGAAACGCGCCGCGCACGTTTTTCTCGCGCTCGGCCCAGCGCAGCTCGGCCTGGGCCTGCGTATCGCGGCGGCGCTCGCACAGTTGCGCATCGAGTGCGGTGCCCGTGGCGCGCGCCGCGTGGCGCGCGATCTCCAGCGCCTGGTTGTAGCCGCGAGCACGCAGGCGCGCGGCAGACAGCGGCACCGGCAGCACGCAATCGACCCGCTCGCCCCGCGTCACGCGCTCGGCGAGCAGGCGCCCGAGCAGCGACGCGAGCGCAAGCTCGCCACGAAACTTGAGCGAGTGCACCAGTACGTCGGCCGGGAAGCGGTATTCGAGCGCGGCCAGAGTGGCGTCGTAGCCCGGGGGACGCACGAGGCAACGGCCGCAGAGCATGCCGTCGGGGGAGGCGAGCGCACAGCGCGGACACAGCGAGTTGCCAAGGCGCGGCAGATCGGCGTCACAGGCTGCGCACAGCAGCCCTTCGCCGCGCGACAATTGCGCGGCACCGCGGCAAAGCAGGCAGGTGCCGCCGAACAAGTGATTGGCGATGCGACTGACGGTGCGCTTGAGCATGGCGCGAGCGGGTGCTTCGCATTATGCCTGCGGCGCCTTGACGCGCGCGCGATGCGACCGCGAGAATCGACGCGCAGCCTGACTAGGGGAGTGCAACATGTGGACCGTAGCGTGTTTAGCGGCGGACCTCGCCGCCGGCAAGGCGAGCAGCCGTGAGCTCGTGGAGCAGGCGCTGGCGCGCATTGCCGATGCCTCGGGCGAGGGTGGGCGGGCGTTTCTCACGACCTACGCCGACACGGCGCGCTCCGAGGCGACGCTCGCCGACCGGTTGCGCGCCGCGGGCGTCGTGCGCTCGCCGGTGGACGGCCTGCCGGTCTCGGTGAAGGATCTTTTCGATGTCGGCGGCGACATCACGCGCGCCGGGTCGAAGCTGCTCGCCGGCGCAGCGCCCGCCGAGCGCGACGCGCCGGCCGTGGCGCGGCTGCGCGCCGCGGGAGCGGTGATCATCGGCCGCACCAACATGGTCGAGTTCGCCTTCGGCACGACGGGAATCAACCCGCATTACGGCACGCCCCGAAATCCCTGGGATCGCAAGACAGGGCGCATTCCGGGCGGTTCCTCCTCCGGCGCTGCCGTGGGCCAGGCCGACGGCATGAGCGTCATGGCGCTGGGCAGCGACACGCGCGGCTCGATACGCGGTCCGGCGGCGCTGTGCGGCGTGGTGGGATTCAAGCCGACCGCGCGCCGAGTGCCGCGCGACGGGGCGTTCCCGCTGTCGTTCACGCTCGATTCGATCGGGCCGCTCGCCAACACGGTGGATTGCTGCGCCGTGTACGACGCGGTGCTTGCGGCGCATCCGCCGGCGCCGCTTGCGCAACTCTCGGCCAAGGGCCTGCGATTGCTGGTGCCGCGCTCGAGCGTTCTCGAGGACCTCGAAGCGCCGGTCGCGCAAGCGTTCGCCGCGGCGCTCAAGGCGCTCTCGGCTGCCGGCGCAGTGCTCACCGAGCGCGACGTCCCGGCGTTCGACCGGCAGGCGGAGTATTTCCGCAACGGCGGATTCGCCGGGGCCGAGGCCTACGCCATCCACCGCCGCTGGGAGGATCGGCTGGACGAGTACGATCCGCGCGTGGCGAAACGCATCCTGTACGGCAAGCAGGTCTCGGCGGCGGACTACGTAGACCTCGGGCTGATGCGCGAGGCCTACATGCGCGAGGTCGAGGCGCTGGTTGCGCCCTACGACGCTTTTCTCATGCCGACCACGCCTTGCGTGGCGCCGGCGATCGCCGACGTCGACCGCAGCGACAACGACTACTTCCGCTGGAACATGCACATCCTGCGCAACGTCGGCATCGTCAACTTCCTCGACGGCTGCGCGGTATCGCTGCCCTGTCACGAGCCCGGCACCGCGCCGGTGGGGCTGTCGGTGTGCGGCGTGGCGCTCGCCGACCGGCATGTCCTCGCGGTAGCGGCGGCCGTGGAGCGGGCGCTGGAGGGGATTTCGAAGCGCGCCGTGGCGGTGCGTGGCTGACGCGGGCGACAAGCTCGAGCGGCGCGCCACGCGCCAGCGCTTCGAGCGCGCCGCGGCCCGCTACGCGGATGCCGCAAGGCTCGAGGCCGAGGTGGGGGCGCGCATGCTGGAGCGGCTCGACTACGTGCGCATCGCGCCGCGCCGCATCCTGGACGCCGGCGCGGGTACCGCGCGCGAGGCGCGGCGCCTTGCGGAGCGCTATCCGGAGGTGACGATCGTCGCGCTCGATTTTTCCCTCGCCATGCTGCGCCGCGCACGGCGCGCGGGCGGATTCCTGTCGCGGCTGTTCGGCGGCGGGCGGCCGCTCGCCGTATGCGCGGATCTGGCGCGACTGCCCCTGGCGGCCGGCGCGTTCGGGATGGTCTGGTCGAACATGGCGCTGCACGCGCTCGACGAGCCGATCGACGCGCTGCGCGAGTTCCAGCGGGCGCTCGCGCCCGACGGGCTGCTGATGCTGAGCACTCTGGGCCCTGATACCCTGAAGGAGCTGCGCGCGGCTGCCGGGCCGGGACGTGTGCACCGCTTCCTCGACATGCACGACCTCGGCGACCGGCTGGTCGCGGCCGGCTTTGCCGCGCCGGTCATGGACATGGAGATGATCACCGTGACCTATCCCGGCGTGGACGCGTTTCTCGACGAGCTGCGCGCCACCGGCCAGACGAGCGTGCGTGCCGACCGGCCGCAGGGACTCTCCGGGAAGCGCTTTTTCGCGCAATTGCGCGCGGCGCTGGCCGCGCAAATGCGTGATTCGAGGCTGCCTGCGACGTTCGAGGTGGTTTATGGGCACGCATGGAAGGGCACGCCGCGCGCCGCACCGGGCGCGCCCGCGGTCGTACGCGTGGAACGTTCGCGCCATAAAAAAACTTGAGACCCATAGCAGCGCGAAAACCATGGAATTGTCGCGCCGTTTTCTTGATGCATGGCGCTTGACTGTGGTAACTTACCGCGGCTTCGGCGGCACCCTAGGGCGCGAGAGCGCTTCCTCGAGCATGGCGAGCACCATAACCCCGCGGCACGAGACGGCGTTCCTGGGGCAGGCGGAGGAATTCGGTCTGCTCATCAAGCGCAACTGCTCGATCTCCCCTGCTGGCCTGTTCCGCGTATTTGCGCTGCTTGCGCTCGCGACGCTCGGGATCGGCGTGGGGTTTGCGGTGGCGGGCGCGTGGCTCGTGATGCCGTTTGCGGGGCTGGAGGTGGTGGCGCTGGGGCTGGCGTTCCTGATCAACGGGCGCCATGCAGCGGACTGCGAGCGCATCGCGCTCGCCGGCGGCCGGCTGAGGGTAGAAGTCGTCGAAGGAGCGCGCACTGCGCGCTACGCGATGGATGCGCGGACGGTGCGGGTGGCGGTGGATGGGGACGGGAATTTCGATTCGCGCGTGCGGTTGCGCGGGCCGGGCGGGAATCTGGAGGTCGGCCGGCATCTCGACGCGCCACGGCGCGCCGAAGTCGCGGCGGAGCTCATGAAGAGACTGAGAAACTGATCCAGGAAAGGGCAACGATGCCAAGCAAGTCGCTACACCGGGCCGCGCGATGGGCGGCCGCCGCGCTTCTGGCGGCATTCTCCGGCCTCGCGCAGGCACTGGAATGGAACCTGCAGCCGCCGGCGACGCCGATCGCGGCCGACGTCCACTCGCTCCACGAGTACGTGATGGTGCTGGTCATCGTGATCTTCGTCGGCGTGTTCGCCGTCATGTTCTGGTCGGTGTACGCACACCGCAAGTCGAAAGGGCATCAGGCCGCGCAATTCCACGAGAACACCACGGTGGAGATGCTCTGGACCGTGATCCCGCTGATCATCCTGATTTTCATCGCCTGGCCTGCGACCAGGACGGTGATCGCCCAGAAAGACACCTCCAGTGCGGATATCACCGTCAAGGCAACCGGGATGCAATGGAAGTGGGGCTACGACTACGTGCAGGGCGAGGGCGAGGGCATCAGCATCGTGTCGCAGCTCGCCACGCCGCGTGACCAGATTGAAGGGCGCGCCGTCAAGGACGAGCACTACCTGCTCGAGGTCGATCATCCCCTGGTGGTGCCGGTGGGCAAGAAGGTGCGCATCCTGACCACCGCGGTGGACGTGGTCCACTCGTGGTGGATGCCGGCCTTCGCGGTCAAGCAGGACGCAATTCCAGGATTCATACGCGACACCTGGTTCAAGGCGACCAAGACTGGGACCTTCCGCGGGCAGTGCGCGGAGCTGTGCGGCAAGGATCACGGCTTCATGCCGATCGTGGTGAAGGTCGTGACCGACCCCGAATACACCGCGTGGGTCGCCCAGCAGAAGAAGAACAAACAGGCCGCGGCCGGCGAAGCGGTTCACACCGCCGAGGCGAAGACATCCAGGTAACGGGCAACGAATCTAGGGAATCAGGAGACTCACGATGAGCGCAGTTATCGACAGCCACGGTCACGCGCACGGCGACCATCACGGCGGCTACAGCGGCATCATGCGCTGGATCACCACCACCAACCACAAGGACATCGGCACGATGTACCTGTGGTTCAGCTTCTCGATGTTCATGGTTGGCGGCGTGATGGCGATGGTGATCCGTGCCGAGTTGTTCGAGCCGGGACTGCAGATCGTCGATCCGGACTTCTTCAACCAAATGACCACGATGCACGGCCTGATCATGGTGTTCGGCGCGATCATGCCGGCGTTCGTGGGCTTCGCGAACTGGCTGATCCCGATGCAGATCGGAGCGCCCGACATGGCGTTCGCGCGCATGAACAACTGGTCGTTTTGGCTGCTGCCGTTCGCCGGCTCGCTGCTGATCATCTCGTTCTTCGTTCCGGGGGGCGCCCCTGGGGTGGGCTGGACCATGTACGCCCCGCTCACGGTGCAGATGGGCATGGGCATGGACCTCACCATCTTCGCGGTGCACCTGCTGGGCATGAGCTCGATCATGGGCTCGATCAACATCGTCACCACGATCCTCAACATGCGCGCGCCCGGGATGACGCTGATGAGGATGCCTCTGTTCTGCTGGACCTGGCTGATCACCGGCTACCTGCTGATCGCAGCGATGCCGGTACTGGCGGGTGCTGTGACGATGACCCTTACCGACCGCCACTTCGGGACCACCTTCTTCAACGCCGCGGGCGGCGGCGACCCGGTGCTCTACCAGCACATCTTCTGGTTCTTCGGCCACCCCGAGGTGTACATCATCGCCCTGCCGGCGTTCGGCGTGATCTCGCAGGTAATTCCGGCGTTCTCGAGGAAGCCGCTGTTCGGCTATGCCTCGATGGTCTACGCGACCTCGGCGATCGCGATCCTGTCCTTCATCGTGTGGGCGCATCACATGTACACGGTCGGCATGCCCGTGACGGCGCAGCTGTTCTTCATGTACGCGACTACGCTGATCGCCGTGCCGACGGGCGTCAAGGTGTTCAACTGGGTGGCGACGATGTGGAAAGGCTCGCTGAGCTTCGAGACGCCCATGCTGTTCGCCATCGGCTTCCTGTTCCTGTTCACCATGGGCGGCTTCTCCGGCCTCGTGCTGTCGCTCGCGCCCGTCGACATCCAGCTGCAGGACACCTACTACGTCGTGGCGCACTTCCACTACGTGATGGTCGCAGGCGCGCTGTTCTCGGCTTTCGCCGGCATCTACTTCTGGTTGCCGAAGTGGACTGGGCACATGTACAACGAGACGCTCGGCAAGTGGCACTTCTGGCTGTCGATGATCTTCTTCAACATGATCTTCTTCGTGCAGCACTTCCTGGGACTCGCAGGCATGCCGCGACGCATCCCGGACTACCCGCTGATGTTCGAGACTTGGAACAAGATCTCGTCGATCGGCGCGTTCGGTTTCGGTTTGACGCAGCTGCTGTTCCTGTACATCGTCGTGAAGTGCATCACCAGCGGCGAGAAGGCGCCCGAAAAACCCTGGGAGGGGGCCGACTCGCTCGAGTGGACCCACCTGCCCACCCCGGCGCCGTACCACTCGTTCGAGACGCCGCCGGTGCTCAAGTAGCTTACGGGTGAGGATCATGTCGCAGAACGCGAAGACCGCGCTGATTCTGGCATCGATCGCGCTGGCGGCCTTCCTCGGCATCGTCGCCAAGTACTGGTTGCTCGGCAGATGAGCACGATGCACGTGGAACGCCGCGCGGGCAACCGCCGGATGCTGACGCGGCTGGTGATCGTGGCGGTCGGCATGTTCGGCTTCGGCTTCGCGCTGGTGCCCTTCTACCGACAGATCTGCGAGGCGTGGGGCGTCAACTATTTCGACAAGCCGGACCAGGTCCAGCGGAACACGCAGGTCGACGCGTCGCGTAGCGTCACCATCGAGCTCGACGCCAACACGCACGACCTGCCGTGGCGCTTCCGTCCGCTGGTGCGCCATCTCACCGTGCATCCGGGCGAGCTGACCACGGTTGAATACGAGGTGGTAAACGCGCGCCAGGAACCGATCACCGGCCAGGCCGTGGCAAGCTACGGTCCCGAGCTCGCGGCACAATACTTCAAGAAGATCGAGTGCTTCTGCTTCACGCAGCAGACGCTCGCGGCCGGAGAGACGCGCCGCATGCCGGTGGTGTTCCTGGTCGACCGCTCGCTGCCGCGCGACATCAACACGATCACACTGTCCTACACCTTCTTCGAGATACCGGGTGCGGGAGACCGCGGATGAGCGCGGGGGAGGCAGAGATGGGCGAGAGCCGGCGACCGGGCGTATTCGAGGTAGCGAAGACGGTGCTCTTCGGGGCCTTGGGGATCCGCCGCAAGTCGGATCACGAGCGCGAGACGCAGGCCGTGAAACCCGTTTACCTGATCGTCGCGGGGCTGGTATTGGCGGCGCTCTTCGTACTGACGCTGATCACGGTCGTCCGCATCGTGGTGAGTTGAGCCAAATCCGAGAATACAAGGCAGGGAGAACGCAACATGTCGCAGTCCGCAACCACCCGACAGCACTATTACGTGCCGCAGCCGATGCCGTGGCCGATCATGGGCTCGATCGCGCTGTTCCTCATGGCGCTCGGCGCCGTATTCGTGTTCAACGGCTCGTCGGGCGGCTGGATCTCGATCGCGCTGGGCGTGATGATCCTGCTCTACATGTTGTACCGCTGGTTCGGCGCCGTGATCCGCGAGTCGGAAGGCGGCAAGTACGGCGGCTGGGAGGACGTCTCGTTCCGCTGGGGCATGAGCTGGTTCATCTTCTCGGAGGTGATGTTCTTCGCGGCGTTCTTCGGCGCGCTGTTCTACACGCGGACGATCGCGGTGCCCGATCTGGCGAGCCTGCAGAGCCAGGCGCTGCTGTGGCCCGACTTCTCCAGCCACTGGCCTTCCGCCGGGCCGGGTTTCGAGGAAAAGTTCAGCCCGATGGCGGCGTGGGGCGTTCCCGCGCTCAACACGCTGCTGCTGCTGTCCTCGGGCGTCACGGTGACGATCGCGCACTGGGCGCTGAAGGAGAACAAGCGCGGACTGCTCAGCCTGTTCCTGTTCTTCACCGTGGCGCTCGGCGCGCTGTTCCTCTCGTTCCAGGCATACGAGTACGGGCATGCGTACTCGGAGCTCAATCTCAAGCTCACGACCGGCGTCTACGGCTCGACGTTTTTCATGCTTACGGGCTTTCACGGCTTTCACGTGACGCTGGGTGCCATCATGCTCAGCGTGATCCTGGTGCGTTCCCTGCTGGGCCACTTCAAGCCCGATCACCATTTCGCTTTCGAGGCGGTCGCTTGGTACTGGCACTTCGTCGACGTGGTATGGCTGGGTCTGTTCATCTTCGTCTACTGGGTGTAGCCGCGCTGCGGCACGCCGCAACCGACAACAGGTGGAGGGCGCCCACGAGGCGCTCCGGAGGAGAAGCTTCGACGCCGCACTTGGTGCGGCGTATTTTTTTGCGCGGGACGCTAGCTCAGGCGGCCCGGAATGTAGCCGAAGTAATAGCCGGCCATCAGGAACAAGAACAGGGCGATCGAAAGGCCAACGCGGATCGCGAGCGCTTTGACGGCGCGGTTCGAGCCGCTCTGGTCGCGGTACATGAAGAACAACGCCGAGCCCAGGCTGGCGACGATCATCAGGAAAACCACGAGCACGACGTAACGCATGGACAGGCGAGAGTGTAAAGCAACTGCGCACCCGCTTCTACGCATGGGCAGGCCGCTCACGATCTCAGGACGGGCATTTCGGCCGAAGTGGTGGGGCTTCGCGCTCGCGCTCGCGGGCTGCGCCGCCTTCGTCGCCCTGGGCAACTGGCAGGTGCGGCGCGCCGAGGAGAAGCGGGCGCTGGCCGCGCGGCTCGATGCGGCGCTGCGTGAGCCGGCGCGCGAGCTGCGCCCGCAGCCGGTCGCTGCGGCCGATTACGTGTTTCATCGCATCGCCGCGCGCGGCCGGTTTCTACCCTCGCATACCGTGTTGCTCGACAACAAGATCCACGACGGACGCCTCGGCTACGAGGTGGTGACGCCTTTACGGCTGGCGGGCAGCCGGTTGCACGTGCTCATCGACCGCGGCTGGGTGGCGGCGGGGCCGCGCCGCGACGTGCTGCCCGAGATCCGCACGCCGCCTGGCGAGTTGCGCATCGAGGGCTTCGCCGTGGAGCACCTGCCGCGCGCCTTCGACCCGTTGCGGCGCCCGCCCGCAGGCCGCATCTGGCAGAACCTGCGGCTCGAGGACTTCAGCACGGTAACCGGGCTCGCGCTGCAGCCATTGGTCATCGAGCAGCTCTCGGACACTGACGACGGTCTGGCGCGCGACCGGGACCGCCCCGACACGGGCGCGGAAAGGAGCCAAGGTTATGCGCTGCAGTGGTATTCGTTCGCTGCGCTCGCGGTCATCCTGTTCCTGATTCAATCTTTCCGCCGTGAACAACCGCCCGCAAGCTGACGCCACGGTGAGGCGCGGCCGCCTCAAGCTGCTGCTGATCGCGGTGTTTTTCGCCGCGCCCGTGGTGCTCGCGTGGCTCGCGTACCGCTTCGACTGGGCGACCGGTAGCGCGGGCAATTACGGCGAGCTTCTCGCGCCCGCGGCGCTGCCCGATGGCGCGCTCGTGGCGGTGGACGGCAGGCCGTTCCCCCTCGCGCGCCTGCGGGGCAATTGGGTGCTGCTGCAGTTCGATGATTCGCGCTGCGATACGTACTGCGAGCAAAAGCTCTACTTCATGCGCCAGGTGCGCAGGGCGCTGGGCCGGGACATGGAGCGCGTCGAGCGCCTGTGGGTGCTCACCGACGGCGGGACGCCGCGCGCGAGCCTGGTTGAGGCGATCGAGGGAACGCACCTTGCGCGCTCCGCAGACGGCCGCTTCGCCGCCGCGTTCCCGGCGGCGCGCAGCCCGGCGGATCACATATATCTCGTGGATCCAATGGGCAACCTGATGATGCGCTTTCCGCGCGAGCCCGATCCGTCCAAGATGCTCAAGGACCTGCGGCGTCTGCTGAAGTATTCCCAGATCGGTTAAATGGGCTTCGCGTGCCCGACCTCATGCTAATATTTCGCCCTTCCCGCGGGGCTCGCCCGCAGCGATCGACCCAGTGAACACGCAAGCTCTCTCGACCGGCACCGCACGCAGCCTCGCGCAACGCGCGCGCGCGTTCTACGCGCTTACCAAGCCGCGCGTGGTGTCGCTGATCGTCTTCACGGCGGTCATCGGCATGCTGCTGGCGACGCCCGGCATGGTGCCGCCACAGGTCCTTCTCGCTGGCACGCTCGGCATCGCGCTGGTCGCGGGTGCGGCGGCCGCCGTCAACTGCCTGGTCGAGCAAAGAATCGATGCCCTGATGCAGCGTACGCGCTGGCGCCCGCTGCCGCGTGGCGAGCTCGGCGCACTGCAGACCCTGATGTTTGCAGGCGCGGTGGGCGGCGTGGGGCTATGGGTCCTGGCGCACTTCGTCAACGCCCTGACCATGTGGCTCACGCTCGCCACCTTCGTCGGCTACGCCGTCGTGTACACGGTCATCCTCAAGCCGGCGACACCGCAGAACATCGTGATCGGAGGCGCCTCCGGCGCGATGCCGCCGGTGCTCGGCTGGGCCGCCGTCACCGGCCAGGTGACGATCGAGGCGATGTTGCTGTTCCTGATCATATTCGCGTGGACGCCGCCGCACTTCTGGTCGCTTGCGCTGTACCGCACCGAGGACTATGCGCGTGCCGGACTGCCGATGCTGCCCGTGACGCACGGCAAGGAGTACACGCGCCTGCAGGTGCTCCTGTACACCATTATCCTGTTCGGCGTGAGCCTGCTGCCCTATGTCGTGCGCATGAGCGGCGTTCTGTATCTGGCGACCGCGTGCGCGCTTGGCGCGGTGTTCCTTGGCTACGCGATGAGAATTTACCGCTCCTACAGCGATCGCCTGGCGCGCAGCATGTTCCGCTACTCGATCGTCTACCTCGCCGCGCTGTTCGCGGCGCTGCTCGTTGACCACTACCTGGCGCTCTAGCCTCGCGGCGCTGCTCGGCGCGCTGCTTCTAGCCGCTTGCGACGCGGGCGGCCCGAAGTTCAAGAGCACCGACATTACCGGCGTTGACTACGGCAAGGAGCTGTCGCTTACCGATCAGAACGGCAAGCTTCGCACGCTGGCGGACTTTCGTGGCAAGGTGGTGGTGCTGTTTTTCGGCTATACGCACTGCCCCGACGTCTGTCCGACGACGCTCGCGGAGCTGGCGCAGGTGATGAAGACGCTCGGCGCCGACGCCGACCGCGTGCAGGTGCTGTTCGTGACCGTCGACCCGGAGCGCGACACGCCTGCGATCCTGTCGCAGTACGTGCCCGCGTTCGACCCGCGATTCCTGGGCCTATACGGGGACGCCGCGGCGACGCAGCGCACCGCCAAGGAGTTCAAGGTGTTCTACGAGATACGCAAGGGCGCCACGCCCGGCGAGTACACCGTCGATCACAGCGCCGGGACCTATGTCATCGATACCAAGGGCCGCCTGCGCCTGTTCGTCGCCTACGACCGCATTGGAACCGACGATCTCGCCGCCGACATCCGTACCTTGCTGCGCGAAAAGGGTTGAGGCTTAGGCTGCCGGCGCGCTAAGCGCCGGGGCGCCGGCGCCCTGCTTCTCCATCACCTTGCGCATCTTCTCGAGCGCCTTGGCCTCGATCTGGCGAATGCGCTCGGCCGAGACTTTGTATTCGGCCGCGAGCTCGTGCAGCGTGGCAGCGTCCTTCTCGCGCAACCAGCGCGTCTCGATGATGCGACGGCTGCGCGCATCGAGGGTCGCGAGAGCGTGCTCCAGGCCCTGCGCGCGCAGGCGCTCGCTTTCGTCCTGCTCGAGCTGCTGCGCAGGCTCGGCCCGCGGGTCCGCGAGATATTGGGCCGGCGCGTAGGCATCCTCGTCGTCCTCATCGGCCTCGAAGGAGATTTCCTGGCCCGCGAGCCGGGTCTCCATCTCGACCACTTCCTCGGGCTTGACCCGGAGTTCTCGGGCCACGCGCTTCACGTCGTCGCTGGTCAGCGGCGCGAGCCCGGGCCTCATGGAACGCAGATTGAAGAACAGCTTCCTCTGCGCCTTGGTGGTGGCGACCTTAACCAACCGCCAGTTGCGCAGGACGTATTCGTGGATTTCCGCCTTGATCCAGTGGATCGCGAACGACACCAAGCGCACGCCGCGCGAGGGATCGAAGCGCTTCACCGCCTTCATCAGCCCGACGTTGCCCTCCTGGATCAGGTCCGCATGGGGCAGCCCATAGCCAAGGTAGCCGCGCGCGACGGCCACCACCAGGCGCAAGTGAGACAGCACCAAACCACGGGCCGCCTCGAGGTCTTCGTCGTTGCGGAAGCGGCGCGCGAGGGACTGCTCCTCCTCGACGCTCAGGATCGGGAAGCGATTGACAGTCTGGATGTAGCTCTCCAGGCTCCCCGCGGCCATCGGTACCGGGACCGTCACCGGCAAAATCGCTGTCGTTCGCATGCAAACTTCTCCTTGCGCAAATTTTAGCACTCAGGCGATTAGAGTGCTAAGGGCGTCTTGAGTTCCCATCAGTGCCGAGCATAAAGCTCCTATTTTGGCTGTATATCACGTAAGTATCTGCTTACTGACAGGAAGGCGCCTAGCCACCCGAGGCCGGTCGCGAGCAGGGCGACCGCGAGCGCGTCGCCGGGGGTGAGAAACGCAAAGCGAAAGTTCGTTCCGTACGTGGCGGCGAGCGCCACGACCTGGACGTTGAGCAGCGCCAGACCAGCCCAGACGATGGCGAGGGCAAGCAGCCCGCCGCCCAGACCCTGCAACAGGCCGAGGTAGAAGAACGGCCGGCGGATGAAGGCGTCGGTCGCACCGATCAGCTTCGATACCTCGATCTCGTCGCGTTGCGTGAGGATCTGGAGCCTGATCGTATTGAACGTCACGGCGATCAGGCCCGAGGCAAGTAGCGCCGCGAGCAGCAGCACCGCGAGCCGCCCGAGGCGCGCCAGCGCCGCGAGCCGGCGCGCCCAGCCGGCATCGGCCTGCACGTGCTCGACGGCCGGCTCGCGCCGCAGGTCGGTCGCGAGCGCATCGATCGCCTGCGGGTCCGGGTCGCGCGAACGCAGAACGAAGGCGTCGGGCAGCGGATTGCGCTCCAGAGCGGCGATTACATCGGACAGGCCCGCCACCGCGCCGAGGTCCTTCAGCGCCTGCTCGCGCGGCACGAAGCGCAGCGCCGCGACGCGCGGGTCGGCCTTGATGCGTGCCGCCAGGGTCTCGGCGTCGGTGCGTTTTACTTCGCTGCGCAGGAACACCGAGAGCTGCGGATCGAGCGCCACGCGGCCGGTCAACGCGCGCATGCCATCGAGAAGCGCATAGCCGCCGGCGGGCAGCGCGAGCGCCACGCCGATCACCAGCGCGCTCACGATGCCCGTCGCCCTTTGCGCCGCGAGCTTGCCCAGCGCGGCCGCAAAGGCCCGGCGATGCTGGCGCAACCAGGCTCTCATGCGCCGGGCGCGGCGCCGTCCAGGCGACCGCCGGTGAGCCGCAGCACGCGCCGCCCGAAGCGCGTCACCAGGGCCTGGTCGTGCGTCGCGATCAGCACCGTGACGCCGACCTGGTGAAAGGCGAGGAAGATCTCGAGGATGCGCAACGCCGATTCCTCGTCCAGGTTTGCGGTTGGCTCGTCGGCGACCAGCAGCGTGGGCCGGTTGACCACCGCACGCGCGATGGCTACGCGCTGCTGCTCGCCACCGGAGAGCTGGATGGGATTTGCCTTCTCGCGCGCAAGCAGCCCCACCTTGTCGAGGGCGGCGCGGGCGCGCTTCGCGGCTTCCCTTGGGGCGAGTCCGGAAAACGACAGCGGCAACATGACGTTGTCGTACACGCTGCGGTCGTAGAGCAGCTTCTGATCCTGGAACACCAGTCCCAGATGGCGCCGCAGATAGGGGATCGCCGCCGGCTTGAGCGCGCCGACGTTTTGCCCATTGACGACGACGGAGCCGGCGCTCGGACGTTCGATCGCCGGGATCAGCTTGAGCAGCGTCGATTTGCCGGCGCCTGAAGGCCCCGTCAGGAACGCCAGCTCGCCGGCGTCGACGAGGAACGAGACGTCCTTCAGGACTTCCTGTCCGCCGGGGTAGCGCTTCGAGACGCGCGAAAAACTAATCAAACAACGCCTCGACGAAGTCGCGGGCGACGAACGGCCGCAGATCGTCGATCCCCTCGCCGACGCCGACGAACAGCAGCGGCACAGGCCGCTGCCGTGCGATCGCCGCCACCACGCCGCCCTTCGCCGAGCCGTCGAGCTTGGTCAGCACGAGCCCGGTGAGGCCAAGCGCGTCGTCGAACGCTTTGACCTGGGCCAGGGCGTTCTGCCCGGTGTTGGCGTCGAGCACCAGCAATACCTCGTGCGGCGCACCCTCGAGCGCCTTGGCGAGCACTCGTTTCACCTTGCGAATCTCCTCCATCAGGTGCAGCTGCGTCGGTAGCCGCCCGGCCGTGTCCGCGAGCACCACGTCGATATTGCGGGCGCGCGCCGCGCTCACGGCGTCGAACACCACTGCCCCAGGGTCGCCAGACTGCTGGGAAATCACGGTGACGCCGTTCCTGTCGCCCCAGGCCTGCAACTGCTCGCGCGCCGCCGCCCGATAGGTGTCGCCTGCCGCGAGCAGCACGCTGTTGCCCTGTCCCTGCAGCCATTTCGCCAACTTGCCGATGGAGGTGGTCTTGCCCGAGCCGTTGACACCCGCGATCATGATCACGTAGGGGCGCGCGCGCGACACTTCGAGCGCGCGCTCGAGCGGCGCGACCAGCTCGAGCAGCGCCTGTTTCAGCGCAGCGGTGAGCGCCGCGCCGTCCTCAATGCGCTCCTTGCGCGCGCGCTCGCGCAGCCGCTCGATCAGCGCGCGCGTCGCTTCGACGCCGCAGTCTGCGGTCAGCAAGGCCGTCTCGAGGTCCTCGAACAGCGCCTCGTCGACCTTGCGCCGGCCGAGCAGCGCGCCAAGCCCGCCGCCGAGCGCACCGCGCGTGCGCGCCAAGCCCGCCTTGAGGCGGGCGCGCCAAGAAGCCGAATCGTCGGAAGATTTTTTCGCGAGGCCGAACACGCTGGTGGCGGCGCAAAAGCCGCTAAGATTGGCGCTCGATTCTATCAAACGAGGTTTCCGTGCCCGCAGGGTCGCGCCGCGCGAGCCGCACGCCGGGTGGCCGGGTGCGCATCGTAGGCGGCGCCTGGCGTAGCCGGTTGATCGGCGTGCCTGCGAGCCCCGATTTGCGGCCCACGCCCGACCGGGTGCGCGAGACGTTGTTCAATTGGCTCGGCCAGGACCTGTCGGGGCAGGCGTGTCTCGATCTTTTCGCGGGCAGCGGGGCGCTCGGCTTCGAGGCCGCGTCGCGCGGCGCCGCGTGCGTGGTGATGGTGGAACGCGATCGCGACGCCCTCGCAAACCTGCGCGCGAGCCGCGATGCCCTCGCTGCGGACCGCGTGGAGATCGTGGCCGACGATGCGTTCGCGTACTTGGCGCACGCAAGGCAGCGCTTCGACGTGGTGTTCCTCGATCCGCCGTTCAGGCAGAATGCGCTGCCTGCCGCGCTCGCTGCGCTCCCCCCGCATCTGAATCCGGGCGCGCGGGTGTATGTCGAGTCCGCGCAGCCGCTGCAGCCGCAACCCCCATGGGGCGAGCTGCGACGCAAGCGCGCGGGGCAGGTAAGCTATCAGCTGCTGCAATGGAGCACCGATGATCCGAGCCGTCTATCCGGGGACGTTTGACCCGCTCACGCGCGGGCACGAGGATCTGATCCGCCGGGCGAGCACGCTGTTCAGCGGGGTGATCGTCGGGGTCGCCGACAGCCGGGCCAAGCGCCCGTTTTTCACGCCTAACGAGCGCGTCGACATGGCGCGCGAAGTGCTGGCGGACGTCAAGAACGTCGAGGTAGTCGGCTTCGCGGGTCTGCTGATCGACTTTATCCGCGAGCACCAGGCGCGCGTGATCCTGCGCGGACTGCGCGCGGTGTCCGACTTCGAGTACGAGTTCCAGCTCGCGGGCATGAATCGCAACCTCTATCCCGACGTAGAGACGATCTTCCTCACGCCCTCGGAGCAGCACATGTTCATATCGGCAACGCTGGTGCGCGAAATCGCCGTGCTGGGCGGCGACGTATCGAAATTCGTGCACCCGCTGGTGCGCGGCAGGCTCGCTGAAAAAGTCAGGGCGCTCGGCGGCTGACGGCGCGCTAGCGCTGGCAGCCGGGGCAGAAGAAGGTGGAACGCTGACCCTGAAGGATGCGCCGGATCGTTGCGCCGCAGCGCGGGCACGGCCGGCCGGCGCGGTCGTATACCCGGTAGCGCTGCTGGAAATCGCCAGGATTGCCGTCGCTTCCCACAAAATCGCGCAGGGTCGAGCCTCCGGCGCGGATCGCGGCGCGCAGCGTCTGCTTGATCGACGCTGCGAGCCTCGAGCACCGCTCCAGCGACAGGCGGCGGGCAGGGGTGCGTGGATCGATCGCCGCGCGGAACAGGCTTTCGTTGGCGTAGATGTTTCCGACGCCGACGATGCAACGCCCATCCATCAGGAACTGCTTGATCGCAGCGCGGCGTCCGCGCGTCAGAGCGTGCAGCCGCCCGCCGTCCAGGGCGCGCGACAGCGGCTCGAGACCGAGGTGGCGCAGCAACGGGTGCGCTTCGACGCTCCCCCGGGCCCACAGCACCGCGCCGAAACGGCGCGGGTCGCGCAATCTGAGCAGCGTGTCGCCGAGCAGCAGGTCGAAGTGATCGTGCTTTTGCGGTGGCGAATCGATCGGCAACAGGCGCAGGCTGCCCGACATGCCGAGGTGGAGAATGAGATGACCGGCGCCGCAATCGAGCAGCAGATACTTGCCCCGGCGCCGAACGCCGCGCACGGCGCGGCCCGCCAGGCGCTTCGGCAGAGAGGCCGGAACTCGCCAGCGCAGCCTCGGCTCGCGCACCGCCACACCGGAGATGACGCTGCCGGTGACGCGCGCAGCGATGCCGCGCAAGGTGACCTCGACTTCGGGCAACTCGGGCACGTGAACTTGGCCTACGAAAAGGGGTCCATTGAGGGCCGCGTCCCACGCCGATAGCGCGGCTTGTGCGGGGCACCAAATATACCTAAGATGAGGTCGAATTGGGTTCTCGCCGATGGCGCGCTCGTGCCGTCGCAAGACCCAGAGAAAGGAAGATGGTCGCATTGTCCCCTTTTGCACGACGCGCTGTCCTCGCGACGCTGATTGCCCTGGCAGGGACGGACGCGCTCGCGCAGGCCGACGGCGCGGGCACCGATCAGTCGGCGACGGGCGCCTCGGCACCTGAGTCTCGGGACCGCTTGCCCAAGGAGGAGCTGAGCGAGCAGGTGCTCTACGAGCTGTTGCTGGGTGAGATCGCGGCGCAACGCGGCCACGAGCAAGTCGCTGCGCAGACCTACCTCGATCTCGCGAAACGCACGCGCGATCCGCGCATCGCGCGGCGCGCGGTTGAAATGGCGAATTACGCCCGCATGCCCGAGCTCGCCCTTGAGGCGGCGAAGCTGTGGCACGAAACCGATCCTGAGTCGACAGCGGCGCTGCAGATGGTGACCGTGTTCCTGGTGAGTGCGCGGCGCGTCGACGAAGCCGAGCCTTACCTCGAGAAGCTGCTCGCCTCGAAGGGCGCAAGCGCCGAGAACGGTTTCATGCAGCTCAACCGACTGCTGGCGGGAAATCCCGACAAGGCCGCCAATTTGCGCGTCGTGCGCAAGCTCGCCGCGCAATATCCGGATCTGCCGCACGCGCACTTCGCGGTGTCGCAGGCGGCGCTGCTGGCGAACGACGAGGCGCTCGCCTTGACCGAGATTCGGCGCGCGTCGGAGCTGCGCCCGGATTGGGACATCGCCGCCGTGTTCGAGGCGCAGATCCTGCAGAAGAAGTCTCCCGACGAGGCGCTCCGGCGCCTGCAGAGCTACCTCGAGATGTATCCGGACAAGCGCGACGTGCGCCTGAGTTACGCCCGCGTGCTGGTCGCCGACAAGCGTTACGCTGAGGCGCGCGTGCAGTTCGAGAAGCTGCTCGCCGACAGCCCGGACAACGGCGAGGTCATCTACGCGGTAGGGCTGCTGGCGTTTCAGCTGCGCGACTACGACACCGCGGAAGCGAGCATGCGGCGCCTGCTCGCGCTCGGTTACCGTGACCCCGACGGCGTGCGCTTCGTGCTGGGGCAGATCGCAGAGGAACAGAGGCAGTGGCCCAAGGCGGTCGATTGGTACGAGAAGATTCAGCGCGGCGAGCACTACCTGCCCTCGCGACTGCGCGCTGCGCAGGCGATCGCGAAGCAGGGCAAGGTCGCAGAGGCGCGCGCCTATCTGCACGCCGTCCAGGTAAGCGGCGATCAGCAGAAGCTGCAGCTGATCACCGCCGAAGCCCAGATCCTGCGCGACGCGGGCATGGCCGGCGAAGCGCTCACCATGCTCGGCACGGCGCTCCAGGCGCAGCCCGACCAGCCCGAGCTGCTGTACGACATGGCGCTTACCGCGGAGAAGCTCGACCGCTTTGATCTTCTCGAGGAAAACCTGCGCAAGGTCATCAAGGAAAAACCGGACTACGCGCATGCGTATAACGCTCTGGGCTATTCGCTCGCCGACCGCAATCAGCGGTTGCCCGAGGCACGCAAGCTGATCGAGAAGGCGCTGCAACTCTCGCCCGACGACAGTTTCATCATCGACAGCATGGGCTGGGTCCTCTACCGCGAGGGCGACCTGAGGGGCGCCGCGCGCTACCTGCGACGCGCCTACGACGGCCGGCAGGATGCCGAGATCGGCGCGCACCTGGGCGAGGTGCTTTGGGTAGGCGGCGAGCGCGACGAGGCGCGTCGCATCTGGAACGAGGCGCTCAAGATCTACCCCGACAACGAGACGCTGCAAAAGACCGTCAAGCGCTTCATTCCCTAGAGAACGAGCGGTGAGATCCGCCATCCGCGTTCTCGCTGCCGCCGTGCTGCTGGCCCTGTCCGCGTGCGCAGAACTGACCCCGCGCAAGGGCGCCGAAGGCATCGAATTCGAGCTTACCGGCCGGATCGCGATGCGCTACGGCGAGGGGGGCTCGAGCGGCAACCTCGCCTGGCGCCACGCGAGGCATGACGACGAAATGCTGATTACCTCGCCGCTCGGCCAGGGCATCGCGCGCATCACGCGCCAAGGCGACGCGGTCACGGTCACGGCCTCGGACGGGCGCATCTACCAGGCGCGCGACGCCGAAACGCTGACCGAGGAGGTACTTGGTTTCCGCTTGCCGCTCGCCGGACTCGCCGACTGGGTGCGCGGTCGCGCGGCGCCCGGTCCGGCCGAACACACGCGCGATGCGCAAGGACGCCTCACCCGACTGGTACAGGACGGGTGGAGCATCGACTATCTCGCCTATGCGCCCGATGGCGCGCTGCCCTCGCGCTTGCGCTTGACTTACCCGGGACTCGAGCTGCGCCTGGCGATCGGCGAGTGGCGGCTGCCGCCGGAGCAGCGACCATGAAATGGTACCCGGCGCCGGGGAAGCTGAACCTGTTTCTGCACGTGCTCGGACGCCGGGAGGACGGCTACCATCTGCTGCAGACGGTCTATCGCCTGATCGAGCGCGCCGATCGAGTCGGCATCGCGCTGCGCGCCGATGGCGAGCTCAGGCGCGTCCAGGGCGACCCGCGCATCGACGCGGAGCAGGACCTTTGCCTGCGTGCCGCGTGCGCGCTCAAGGACCACGCGCTGCGGCGCGTCGGCGCGACGGCCGGCTCGCTCGGCGCCGACATCGGCCTGGAGAAAGTCCTGCCGGTCGGCGGGGGGCTGGGAGGCGGATCGTCGGACGCGGCGACCGTGCTGCTCGTGCTCAACCGGGCGTGGAATCTCAACCTGCGGCGCGACGAGCTGCTCGCCTTGGGTGCGCGACTGGGCGCCGACGTGCCGCTGTTCGTGTTCGGCGAGAGCGCTCTCGGCGAAGGCATCGGCGAGCGGCTCACGGCGCTGCACCTCGCGCCAGCCTGGTACCTCGTTCTGACCCCTCAAGTGTCGGTTTCTACGAAGGAAATGTTCTCCGACCGCGCGTTGACACGCAATACGAAACCGCTCAAAATACCGCCCTTTTTCTCGGGGCAGGGAAGAAACGATCTGGAAGCGGTCGTGACCGCCCGCTACCCCGAGGTTGCGGCGCATCTGGCGTGGCTGAAGCAGCGCTGCCCGGGTGCCCGCATGACAGGATCCGGAGCGTGCGTGTTCGCGGAGTTCGCGGAGGAATTCGAGGCGCGCGCCCTCCATTCGCAATTGCCGGAAGCGATGCAGGGATTCGTGACGCGGTCCTTGGAGCGCCATCCGCTGCATGACTGGGCAACATGATCTTATTGGGGAGTCGCCAAGTTGGTTAAGGCACCGGATTTTGATTCCGGCATTCCTAGGTTCGAATCCTAGCTCCCCAGCCACTTTCCTCTCACCACCTTGGACCTCGCCCCCATGGCAGTCACGCCGCTCGAGCGATTGATGGTGTTCACCGGCAACGCCAACCCGCGCCTTGCGCAGGATGTGACGCGCCATCTGAACATCTCGCTCGGACGCGCGATTTGCGGCAAGTTCTCGGACGGTGAGGTGATGGTCGAGTTGCTCGAGAACGTGCGCGGCAAGGACGTATTCGTGCTGCAGTCGACCTGCACGCCCACGAACGACAACCTGATGGAACTGCTGATCATGGTCGACGCGCTCAAGCGCTCGTCGGCTGCGCGCGTAACGGCTGCCATTCCGTACTTCGGCTACGCGCGCCAGGATCGCCGGCCGCGCTCTGCGCGAGTGGCCATCAGCGCGAAGGTCGTGGCGAACATGCTCAACGCCGTCGGCGTCGCGCGCGTGCTCACGATGGACCTGCATGCCGATCAAATCCAGGGATTCTTCGACATCCCCGTGGACAACATCTACGCGGCGCCGGTGCTGCTGGGCGATGTCTGGAAGCAGCGCTACGAGGACTTGATCGTGGTTTCTCCCGACGTCGGCGGCGTGGTGCGCGCGCGGGCGCTCGCCAAGCGGCTCGAATCCGATCTCGCGATCATCGACAAGCGGCGCCCGAAAGCCAACGTCTCCGAGGTGATGAACGTGATCGGCGAGGTGGCCGGCCGCACGTGCGTAATCATGGACGACATGGTCGACACCGCCGGCACGCTGTGCAAGGCCGCCCAGGTGCTCAAGGAGGAGGGCGCGACGAAGGTTGTCGCGTACTGTACCCACGCAGTCCTGTCCGGCGGCGCGGTCGGGCGCATCGCCAGCTCGGACATGGACGAGCTCGTGGTGACCGACACCATTCCCTTGAGCGAGGACGCGCGAGCCTGCGGCAAGATACGCCAGCTTTCCGTCGCGGCGCTGCTCGCGGAGACGATTCTCAGAATCTTCACCGAGGAATCGGTGAGTTCGCTGTTCATAGAGTAGGCATTTCCAACACCGCCCGGATTTGGTCGCGGATCAGGCGGTTCAACCAAGGAGCAACACGATGAAAATAGAAATCACGGCGCGCAAGCGCGAGGCGCAAGGAACGGGTGCGAGCCGCCGTCTGCGCCGCTCGGGCAAGGTGCCGGGCATCCTTTACGGCGGGGACAAGCCGCCGGTCAATATCGAGCTCGAGCACAAGGACCTGCTGCAGAAGCTTCATACGGAGGCTTTCCACGCCTCGATCCTGGCGTTGAAGCTCGACGAAGGCGCGACCGAGCAGGTGCTGCTGCGGACCTTCAACATGCATCCATACAAACCGCAGGTCCAGCACGTCGACTTCCAGCGCGTATCGAAGGACAAGAAAATCCACATGAAGGTCCCCCTGCACTTCGTGAACGCCGACAAGTCTCCGGGCGTGAAGGAGCAGGGCGGCGTGGCGAGCCACATCATGAACGAGCTCGACATCACCTGCTTCCCGGACGACCTGCCGGAATTCATCGAGGTCGACCTGGGCAATCTCTCGGTCGGAAACTCGATTCACATCCGGGAGCTGACGCTGCCCAAGGGCGTCGAGACGGTGCTGCACAAGGCCGAGAATCCGGTCGTGGCGACGGTCATCCTGCCGGCGCTGGTGACCGAGGAGGAGCCCGCGGCAGCCGAGGTGGCGCCGGCAGCCGGCGAAGTACCGACCACCGCGCAAGCGGCGCCCGAGGCAGCTGCAGAAGGCGCTGCGCCGGAGAAAGCAGAGAAACCGGAGAAGGCGGACAAGAAAGAGAAGAAGTAGCGCGTCCTGGGCGCAGAAGCGGCAGGGACTCGGGGGTCCTTGCCGCTTTTTCTTTCTTTTTTCACGCAGGCATGTCGCCAATCCGTCTGATCGTCGGCCTGGGCAATCCGGGCAGAGACTACGAACGCACGCGCCACAACGCGGGCTCCTGGGTGCTCGAGCGCTTCGCCGTGCGCGAGAGGATCGCGCTGAGAAAGGAGGCGAAGTACAACGCCTTCGTCGGGCGCCACGAGCCGAGCGGCGCGTGGCTGATGCTGCCGCAGAGCTACATGAACCTCAGCGGCAGGTCGGTCGTGCTGCTGGCGGGATTCTTCAAGATCCCCGCCCCGGAAATCCTGGTGGTGCACGACGAGCTTGATTTCGCCCCCGGCGTCGCCAAGATGAAGCAGGGGGGCGGCGTCGCGGGTCACAACGGCCTGAAGGACATCGCCGTACGCATCGGCTCGCCTGATTTCTGGCGCCTGCGCATCGGCATCGGCCATCCCGGGGATCGTAACGCGGTCGCCGACTACGTGCTTGGCAAGCCGTCGCCGGAGGACCGGGAGGCGATCGATGCCTGCATCGAGAAGTCGCTCGACGTGCTGCCGCTTTGCATCGCCGGAGATCTGCAGGGCGCGATGCTGAAACTTCACACCAAGGAAAAGACGTGAGCCTGAAGTGCGGCATCGTCGGCCTGCCGAACGTTGGCAAGTCCACCCTGTTCAATGCCCTGACCAAAGCGGGCATCGCGGCGGAAAACTACCCGTTCTGCACCATCGAGCCGAACGTCGGCATCGTGGAGGTGCCGGATGCGCGCCTGGCGGCGCTCGCCGCGATCGCCCGCCCGCAGAAGGTGATTCCCGCGGTAGTCGAATTCGTCGACATCGCCGGCCTGGTCGCGGGCGCCTCGAAGGGCGAGGGGCTCGGCAACCAGTTTCTCGCCAATATCCGCGAGACCGACGCCATCGCGCACGTGGTGCGCTGCTTCGAGGACCCCAACGTGGTGCACGTCGCCGGCCGGGTGGACCCCGTGTCGGATATCGAGACCATCAACACCGAGCTGGCGCTCGCCGACCTGCAGACGATCGACAAGCAGCTCGCGCGCAGCGCCAAGGTGGCGAAGGCGGGCGGCGACAAGGAGGCCCAGCGGCTGGTGGCGGTGCTCGAAAAGGTCCAGGCGGTGCTCAACGAGGGCCGCCCCGCGCGCACCGTGCCCCTCAGCAAGGAGGAGCTTGCGGTGCTGAAGCCCCTGTTCCTGCTCACCATGAAGCCTACCGTTTACATCGCCAACGTCAACGAGAACGGCTTCGTCGACAATCCGCTGCTCGCCGGCGTCGAGGCGTACGCGGCGAAGGAGAGGGCTCCGGTGGTCGCGATCTGCGCGGCGCTCGAGGCGCAGATCGCCGATATGGGCGACGAGGACAAGAAGCTGTTTCTCGCCGACATGGGGATGGACGAGCCCGGCCTGAATCGCGTGATCCGCGCGGGCTACGGGCTCCTCGGCCTACAGACCTATTTCACGGCGGGGCCGAAGGAAGTGCGCGCCTGGACCGTGCCGGTCGGCGCTACCGCGCCGCAGGCCGCAGGCGCCATCCATACCGACTTCGAGCGCGGCTTTATCCGCGCCGAGGTGGTGTCGTACGAGGATTTCGTCGGCTGCCGGGGCGAGCAGGGCGCCAAGGAGGTGGGCAAGCTGCGTGTCGAGGGCAAGGAGTACGTAGTGCAGGACGGCGACGTCATGCACTTCCGCTTCAACGTGTGAGGTGCCTCAGCGGTGCGAAGCGTACCGGCAGACGAACTCACGGATGACGTCGGCCGCCGAGCCGGGAACGACGCGGGCCGGAACTGACTGGGGCCGCAGCTCGCCGACAGGATGTCCGTCGTTATCGTAGTAGACGATGGAATTGAGCGTCACGGTTCGGGCTATGCAATCGACCGTTTCCTGGCTGCGACTCGCCGTGTAGGCGATGGTGCCCATCTGCATCGGCGGCGAGTACTTGGTCATGTGCCAATACCGGACTCGGGGCTGGATCACCTGGCGTAAAGTGGACGCGTCGACGTAGTCCTTGACGGTTGAGCCGTTCATCAGATGCGCGTTCACCAGCTGCCAGTCTGCCGCATGCGCCGCAGCCATTCCGGCCATGAGCAGGGCGCTCAACAGCGCGCGCATGGCCTCGCGCGGGCTGGTCACGAAAGCGGCTCGACCTGGCCCTTGATGATCTGGACTCGGTCTCCGGGCTTCCATTCCGGCACGCCACCGTCCCGGAAGGCGCGAATCGATCCGTCGTCCATCCTGACGCTCACTTCGTAGATCTTCGGCGGGACCGCGACATTCGTGCCGGTCAGCGCACTGAGGAGCATCACGATCGCCTCGTCGCGGCCGGCGACCACCGTGCTGACCTGGTAGCGGGGCCCGGCGTTCTCGATTTCCCGTACCCCCTCGACAAGGCCGCAGTAGCTGCACCGGCTGACCGCGCTTGCCGTGACGGCGGGCGTCGGCTGGTTCAGCGCCAGGCCGCCATGCTCGGTCGCGGCGCCGATTCCCGCCAGGCACCCCGAGAGGACGACTGCGCCCAGTCCCCACGGCGTGCGCCCGGCAGGTCTGTTTGCAGTCGAATCCATGCGGATACGCTATCGAATCGCGCGGCAACTTCATACGGCGTAGTTCTCACTTTCGCCGACAACGTGGCGCGCAAATTGTCGTGCGGCAGCGAACAGGTGCCGGGGGCCGGCACTATTGCACGGACTTGCCATGATCGACCCCGATCCGACAAGCTTCGACGCGTGAGCGCCAGACCGGACGTCGCGTGCGGCGAGGACATCGAGCAGCTGGCCGACTTGCTCGGGCTGTTGTTCGCCCAGGAGGCCGATTTTGCCCCGGATGCCCAAAAGCAGCGCCGCGCGCTGAGGGAGATCCTTGCCGATGAGTCGATCGGCCGCGTCTACGTCGCGCGCGAGGCCGGGCGCGTGGTCGGCATGTGCAGCCTGCTCTATACGGTGAGCACGGCCGAGGGGGGTAAAGCCGCCTGGTTCGAGGACCTCGTGGTGCGCCCCGAAAGCCGCGGCCGCGGCATTGGCAGGATGCTGCTTGAGCACGCGATAGAACAGGCGCGCGCCGAGGGGGTGCTGAGAATCACGCTGCTGTCGGACGCCGACAACGTTCGTGCGCACGCCCTGTACCGCAAGCTCGGCTTCTCGGACTCGCCGATGCGCACGATGCGGCTGCGCCTGCGCTAGAGGCAAGCGGTTCAGCGCGACACAGGGATCAGGCGTCCCTCTGCGGCCCATACGCCGCGCGCGACCGCCCGCGAACCCTCGAACGCGAGGTAGCTCTGGGCGCCGTAGTGCGGCAGCGGACCGAGCAAGGCACGCAGCGCCGTGGCGTCGCGCGCCGACACCACCGCCACCGGCGCACCCGGCGCGTCGCTTCGGACGGTCCAGACCTGGGCCGAACCGCGGCCGGCCAGCTGAGCCGGGCGCGGCCGCAGGCCGAGCCCCGCGAGCGCCGCATCGACGTCGCGGTGTAGCCCCACGAGCAGCACCGGCTGCGTGCCGCCCGTCGCCTCCCGGAGCGGGATCTGCTCGGCCCGAGTCTCGAACAAACGGCCGGCGAGCGCCATAGCGTCGGAGCGTAGCGCCGGGGAGGCGAGCGCCAGCCGCGGCGCGCTTGCCAGGATCCACTGGCGCAGGATCGGCGGCAGCTGCGAGGGCTCGAGCACGCGCCACAGGCGCAGCTCCGGGTCGAGGCGCAAGCCCTGGGGCATGGCGGTGAGGGCGATCTCCACCGTCTGCCGCTCGCGCTCGAGCTCGATCAGGCGCATCTGCGCGCCCGCCGGGCCCACAATCTCGACCGGCACCCTGAGCTCGTAGGGCGGCGCGGATTGCGTGAGCGTCACCTCCAGCATCAGGCCGCCGTCGCCGGGACGTGCGCGTGCCGACTCGATGCGTACATCCGGGGCGCCCGGGCGCTCGATCCATTGCGCGAAGAAGGCCTTGAGAGAGCGACCCGAGCTCTGCTCGAACGCGCTGCGCAGGTCGTCCCAGGAGGCCACCCGGAAGCGCTGCACGCTCCAGAAACGACGTATGCCGCGCTCGAACGCGTCGGGGCCGATCAGATCGCGCAGCATGAGGAACACCATCGCCGACTTGCCGTAGCCGACTGCCGCGGCGGCGCCGTGGGCGCGCGAGCGAAACTCCGCGAGCGACGGCTGCTCGGCGGCGGGCACTGCTGCGTAGTCGCGCAGCCAAGCAAGTCGCATGGCGCGCGCGTCCTGCGCAGAGGCACCTTCCTTGAAGGCGTAGTCGGCCATGAAGGTGGTAAGGCCTTCGGACCAGTTGCCCCGCTCGTAGTCGACGTATACGCCGTTGCCCCACCAGTTGTGCAGCACTTCGTGCCCGAGCGACGTGGCGCGGATGAACGGCAGCTTGAGAACCTGCGCGCCGAGATAGGTCAGCGTGGGCATGCCGAAGCCCGTGGGTAGCGGGCTCGCGACGACCGAAAACCCGGAGAAGGGATAGGCGCCGATTTCCGTCTCGTAGCGTGCGATGTAGCGCGCGCTGTCCTCGAGATAGCCTTCGGCGAGAGGCTCGAGATCGGGATAGAAATAGGTCCTCAGCCGCAGGGCCGCGCCATGCGCGCGCGCCACGCGCTTCTCTCGGACCTCATAGGGACCCGCCATCAGGTCGATGCCGTCCGCCGGCTGCTCGAAAGCGAATTCGGCGACGTAGTGCCCGTCGGGACGCGCAGGCAGGCGTTCCACCTCCAGGCGGCCGGGGACCAGACCGCGCTGACCCGCGGGCAGCGTCAGCTTGACGCGATAGCTGAACAGCGGCGCCGGCTGCGGGTACCAGCCTGAGCCCGCGCGCAGGAAGCTTCCCGCGGCGGACGCCATCGGCGGCAGCGCCTGCTGCAACACCCCTCGGTAGTCGACCGCGGTGTCGAGCTCCGGAAGCATGCCGCCATACTCGAGGCGCAGCGGTACCCCCGGTGCGGTGGCCACCCGCCAGATGCGCAGCTCGCCGGCGCTCCCGATCGCCGCGAAGCCCACCGCCTTGCCGCGGACCGAGGCGCCCGTGACGGCGAGCGAGCGGTGCAGCGCGAAGCGCGCGTCGCCCGGCGCAGGGAACTCCGCGGTCGCCTGTACCTGGCGCGTGCCCGGATCAAGTGCAACCTCGAGTTCGAGGCGCGGCGTGGCGGCGGACGCGGCAGCGGCGATCAGCGCGCCGGCGGTCACCGTGCAAAGCCGCCATGGCAAGCTCATTCGCGCGGCGGGAACTTGACCACGAGGTCGAGCGTGTCCTCGCCGCGCCGCACCTGCATCGGCAGCCAGGTGCCGGGCGGCTGGCTGCGCACCGTCGAGATCACGGCATCCATGCCGCGAACCGCCGTACCCGCCAGCGACACGATGCGGTCGCCGTCCTTCAGGCCACTGGCTTCGGCGAGGCTGCCATGGGCCACCTGCACGATCCTGACCGCGCCTTCGGCGAGCTCGAGCCGCACGCCCAGGCGCGGCCGGGGCGGCACGTCGTGCGCGAGGACCGCCGGGATGGCGAACACCGCGTCCGCCACGCCCTGGCCGAGCGTGTCGCAGAGGCTGTCGGCAGCCACCGGCAGGAGGGTTCCCACGTTCTCGAGGCCGAGCGCGCGCAACTGGTGACGCACCCCGTAGCCGTAGCGCAGATGTCCGCTGCCGACGATGCCGACCACGAGCGGCCGCGTTCCCGCGGACCCCGGGCCCGCGACTCCGGCCAGGGCCTCGGCCATGGCCCGATCCCAGGTGATCTGCGAATCGACGAAATGGAGAAACTCGGCGTCGCTGCGTCGCGCTTCGCTCGTGCGCTTGCCCTGCGGATGCTCCTTGTAGATCTCGAACAGCGCTTCCAGATAGGCTTCGCTCGCCGGCGCCGGGCGCGAGATGCCTTCCTTGAGCCCGGCCGGCACCCCGTCCCAGCCCTTTTCCGCGACCGCCCGAGTGAGCTCCTTGTCGACGTTAAGCGCCAGCATCGGAATACCGTTGATGCGCGCGAAGCGAAACAGCGGCAGGTACAGCTCGGCCGGCATGTTCCAGACCTTGTGCCATTCGGATTGTTCGAGAAACTGCTTTTCGGTCAGCTTGCCGGCGATCCACTGGTCGAGCACCGGCTGCGCGCCGCGCGGGAACTGCTCGAAGCCGACGACCATCCGCGGACGCAATACGTGCAGCTCGGCGAGCGCCTGCAGCTGCCAGACGTGATGGTCGGCTTTGTCGTGCTGCTCGCCGAGCAACACGATGTCGCGCCCGGACATGGCGCCGAGCACTTCGGAGGCGGCGATTCGCCGCGGCTCGCTGCCGGCGGTCGAAAACCAGGCCCCAGGCTCGAGGCAAGGCTGCGCGCACGCCACACCGGAGATGAACAGCGCGGCGAAGGCGGCCGCGCGCGCGAGGCGCGGGAAGGAGGCGGATGGCATGGCAGCCGGGATTATCGCCCGGCTCGGGTTAATGAATTCTTAGGAATTCGTGAGCAAGGATTTAGCAATGCCCTTTCTGCCGGGTACGTAGACTGCGCGCACCGTCAAGGGAGGAGAACATGAAACTGACATCACTGGTCGTATCCGCGGGCATGCTCGCGGCGCTTTCGGGACAGGCGTGGGCGGCAGCCGGGTCGCACGGGACGGATCCCGCCATCGAGCGCGGCCGCTACATCGTGCGCACCGCGGGCTGCAACGACTGCCACACCCGGCAGTATGCGGAAAGGGGCGGCGACATCCCCGAGGCGCAGTGGCTGGTCGGCGATGCGCTCGGCTGGCGCGGGCCGTGGGGCACCACCTACCCGACGAACTTGCGGCTGTACATGCAAGGCCTGAGCGAGCGCGAGTGGGTAGAGAAGGCGCAAACGCTCGCCACGCGGCCGCCGATGCCCTGGTTCAACGTGCGCGCGATGAGCGAGCGCGACCTGCGCGCGCTGTACCGCTACGTGCGACATCTCGGGGCGGCAGGAGCGCCCGCGCCGGCCTACGTGCCGCCGGATGGCAATCCGTCCCAGCCCTACGTCCAGTTCCCGGTGCCGCCGAAATAGCCGGGGCCGCGCTCAAGGCGCGGCGAGTTCCGCCGGAGCGCTGGCCGCGGCGCGCACCGCGCGCCGCCGCTCGTTCTCGGTAAGGTGGCGCTTGCGGATGCGGATCGACTTCGGCGTCACCTCGACGAGCTCGTCGTCGTCGATGAACTCGACCGCGAATTCGAGCGTCAGCTTCACCGGCGGGGTCAGCAGCACGTTCTCGTCCTTGCCCGAGGCGCGTACGTTGGTGAGCTTCTTGCTCTTGATCGGGTTGACGACGAGATCGTTGTCGCGGCTGTGGATGCCGACGATCATGCCCTCGTACACCTTGTCGCCGGGGCTGACGAACAGGCGCCCGCGCTCCTGGAGATTGAACAGGGCGTAGGCCACCGCGACCCCGTTCTCCTGGGACACCATGGCGCCGTTCCTGCGCCCGGGAATCTCGCCGCGCCAGGCCGCGTAATCGTCGAATACGTGGCTCACGATGCCGTTGCCGCGCGTCAGGTTCATGAACTCGCCCTGGAAACCGATCAGCCCGCGCGCCGGAATCCGGTAATCCAGGCGCACGCGGCCGCGACCGTCGGGCACCATGTCCTGCATCTCGCCCTTGCGCACGGCGAGGGCCTCCATCACCGGCCCCTGGTGGGTCTCCTCGACATCCAGCGTCACCAATTCGTAGGGCTCAAGCAGCTCGCCGCCAACCGTGCGCGTGATGACCCGTGGCCGGCCCACCGCGACCTCATAGCCTTCGCGGCGTATGTTCTCGATCAGGATCGTGAGATGCAGCTCGCCCCGGCCGGAGACCAGGAACACGTCCGCGTCGCTGGTGTCCTCGACGCGCAGCGCCACGTTTGTGTACAACTCGCGCATCAAGCGCTCGCGGATCTGGCGGCTGGTGATGAAGCGCCCCTCGCTTCCGGCGAAGGGTGACGAGTTCACCTGAAAGTTCATGGTGATGGTCGGCTCGTCGACTTTGGGCGCGGGCAGCGGATCCGGGTGCTCCGGATCGCACAGCGTGCAGCCGATCGAAAGCTCGTCGATCCCGGTGAACTGGACGATGTCGCCCGCGAGCGCCACGGCGAGCGGCACGCGCTCCAGCCCTTGAAAGCCGAACACCTGCGCCACTTTCGCCTGCTCGGGCGGCTTGCCCGGAAACAGCACCGTCACCTCGCTCGCGGGCGCGAGGCGCCCGCGGCGTATGCGCCCGATGCCGATGCGCCCGACGTAGCTCGAATAATCGAGCGCCGAGATCTGCAGCTGAAGAGACCCGTCCACCCCTTCGTCTCCGGGGGCCGGAACTTTCGAGAGGATCGCCTCGAACAGCGGGCGCATATCCTTGCCGCGCTCGCGGGGCTCCAGGCTCGCCCAGCCCTGCAGCGCCGAGGCGTAGACCACCGGAAAGTCGAGCTGCGCTTCGGTCGCGCCGAGCTTGTCGAACAGCTCGAAGGTGCGATTCACGACCCAGTCGGCGCGAGCGCCGTCGCGATCGACCTTGTTGACCACCACGATCGGATTGAGCCCGAGGGCGAGCGCCTTCTTGGTGACGAAGCGGGTTTGCGGCATCGGCCCTTCGACCGCGTCGACCAGCAGCAGCACGCCGTCGACCATGCCGAGCACGCGTTCGACCTCGCCGCCGAAGTCGGCGTGACCCGGGGTGTCGACGATATTGATGTGCACGCCCGCGTAGTCGATGGCGCAGTTCTTGGCGAAAATCGTGATGCCACGCTCGCGCTCGATGTCGTTGGAGTCCATCACGCGCTCGGCGATGCGCTCGTGCGCGGCGAAGGCGCCCGCTTGGTGCAGCAGCTTGTCTACCAGAGTGGTCTTGCCGTGGTCGACATGGGCGATGATGGCGATGTTGCGGATCGGGCGCGGCATGGAGGGGCTGCTAAAGGATCGCATTCTAGCAGCCGTGCCATACTGCGCGATCGAAAGCGTCGGAAAGTTCAGGGAGAAAGAGCGCATGCCGATACCGGATGTCCTGCAGGGACGACTGCGCCTTCCCGTCGTCGGCGCACCGATGTTCATCGTTTCCAATCCGGAGCTGGTGATCGAGCAGTGCAAGGCGGGCATCGTGGGGTCGTTCCCGGCGCTCAACGCGCGCCCCAAGGAGCAGCTGGAGGTCTGGCTCGAGCGCATCGGCTCGGAGCTCGCCGCCCATGCGCGGGCCCATCCTGGAAGCATCGTCGCGCCGTACGCCGTCAACCAGATCATCCACGGCTCCAACGAGCGGCTGGCGCACGACATGGACGTCTGCGAGCGCCTTCGCGCGCCCATCATCATCACCTCGCTGCGCGCGCCCGACGAGGTCGTGCCGCGCGTGCACGGCTGGGGCGGGGTGGTGTTCCACGACGTGATCAGCGTGCGCCACGCGCGGCGCGCGATGCAAGCGGGCGTCGACGGCCTGATCCTGGTGTGCGCGGGCGGCGGCGGGCACGCCGGGGCTTTGAGCCCGTTCGCGTTGGTGCACGAGGTGCGGCGCTTCTTCAAGGGCACGATCCTGCTCGCCGGCGCCATCGCCACCGGCGACGCGGTGCTCGCGGCGCAGGCCGCGGGCGCCGATCTCGCCTACGTCGGCACGCGCTTCATCGCGACCAGAGAGGCCAACGCGAAGCCCGAGTACAAGCAGATGATCGTCGATTCGGCAGCCGGCGACGTCGTCTATACGTCGCTATTCACCGGAGTGCATGGCAACTACCTGAAGAAGAGTGTCGCCGCCGCGGGTCTCGACCCGGACCAGCTGCCGGCGGCCGACAAGAGCAGCATGAGCTTCGGCTCCGCCGGCAACGTCGAGAAGAAGGCCTGGCGCGACATCTGGGGCGCGGGGCAGGGCGTGGGCTGCATCGACGACGTACCGCCCGCGGCCGAGGCGGTCGCCCGCCTCGAGCGCGAATACCGTGCCGCGCGCGAACGACTTGCCGCGCAGGCGGCGGTGTTCGCCGGCTGAGCCGCCGCTGCTCAGATGCCGCCGAGCAGCAGGTACTTCACCTCGAGATACTCCTCGATGCCGTACTTCGAACCCTCGCGGCCGAGCCCCGACTGCTTGACGCCGCCGAAGGGCGCGACCTCGGTCGACAGGATGCCGCTGTTGACGCACACCATGCCGGTCTCCATCTGCTCGGCTGCGCGGAAGACGCGGCCGATGTCGCGGCTGTAGAAGTAGCCCGCCAGCCCGAATTCGGTGGCGTTTGCCATGGCGATCGCCTCGTCGTCGGTCTTGAAGCGGTACAGCGGCGCTACCGGGCCGAAGGTTTCCTCGTTCGACACGCGCATCGCCTGCGTCACGCCCGTGAGGACGGTCGGCTCGAAGAACAGCCCGCCGCGGCTGTGCGGCTTGCCGCCGAGGAGCACCTTCGCGCCCTTGGCGGTCGCGTCGGCAACGTGCTCCACGACCTTCTTCATGCCCTGCCGGTCGATCAGCGGACCGATTATGACGCCGGCCTCGGTGCCGGCGCCGACCGTGAAGCTCTTGACCTTCTCGGCGAGCTTCGCGGCGAACGCGTCGTAAACCTTGTCCTGAACGTAGATGCGGTTCGCGCAGACGCAGGTCTGGCCGGCGTTGCGGTACTTGCTCGCGATCGCGCCCTCGACCGCGGCATCGATATCGGCGTCGTCGAACACGATGAACGGCGCGTTTCCGCCGAGCTCGAGCGAGAGCTTCTTGATCGTGTCGGCCGACTGGCGCATCAGGATGCGGCCCACCTCCGTCGAACCGGTGAACGAGAGCTTGCGCACGGTCGGGTTGGCGCACATCTCCTTTCCGATGGTCGGCGCATCGCCCGTGATCACGTTGAACACGCCCTTCGGGATGCCGGCGCGCTCGGCGAGCTCGGCCATCGCGAGCCCCGAGAACGGCGTCTGCTCGGCGGGCTTGATTACGACCGGGCAGCCCGCGGCGAGCGCCGGCGCGGCCTTGCGGGTGATCATCGCGTTGGGGAAGTTCCAGGGCGTAATCATCGCCGACACGCCGATCGGCTGCTTCAGCACCAGGATGCGCTTGTCGGCCTGATGCTGCGGGATCACGTCGCCGTAGACGCGCTTGGCTTCCTCGGCGAACCATTCGACGAACGAGGCGCCGTAGGCGATCTCGCCCTTCGCCTCGGCGAGCGGCTTGCCCTGCTCGGTAGTGAGAATCAGTGCCAAGTCGTCCTGGTTTGCCATCATCAGGTCGAACCACTTGCGCAGGATCGCGGCGCGCTCCTTGGCGGTCTTGGCGCGCCACGCCGGCCAGGCCTTGTCGGCGGCCTCGATTGCGCGCTTGGTCTCCGCGGCTCCCATGTCGGGCACGCTGCCCACGGTCTCGCCGGTCGCCGGATTGTCGACCGGGAACGTCTTTTTCGAGTCGGCCGCGACCCACACGCCATCGATGTAGCACTGTTCGCGGAACAGCTTCGGATCCTTCAAATTGAGGGCCGGCAATCCGGCGCGGGACGGAGCGTTCATAGATCCTCCTGAACGGTGGGGTGGACCGGAATCTTACTGCCACCGCCGCGTGGCGGGTACCCGAAAACACCACGGATGTAGCACAATGGCAGCCCCAAAGGAGGAGACCAATATGAAACATCGCATGACGCGGCGGCAGGCCCTCAAGACTGCGGCGGCCCTGACAACCCTTGCGGCGGTACCCGGACTGCGGGCAGCGGAAGCCCCGATACGGATCGGCTACGCGATTTCGCGCACCGGCCCGTTTGCGCCAGGGGCGCAGATCACGCAGGAGCCGAACTACATCCTGTGGGCCGAGCAGGTGAACGCCGCTGGCGGGCTCAAGGTGGCGGGCGGCAAGCGGCGCAAGATCGAGTTGATCGGCTACGACGACCGCAGCGAGGTCGAGACCATGGTGCGCACCTACGAGAAGCTGATGGGCAGCGACAAGGTCGACCTGATCCTGCCCCCGTGGGGCACCGGCATGAACTTCGCGGTGCTGCCGCTGATCAAGAAATACGGCTATCCGATGCTCGCGCCCACGGCCACCGGCCGCAAGCTGCTTGCGCTCAAGAACCCGTACTTCTTCGCCACGCTGCAGCAGCCCGACGTCATGATGGAGGCGCTCGCGGAGTTCCTGAAGGCGCGCAAGGTTACGACCGCGGCGATGATCAACGTGGACGAGCTCTTCGGGCTCGAGCAGGCCGGAGCGCTCGAAAAGGCGTTCAAGGAAAAGGGCATCGCCATCGTCGAGAAGAAGAGCTACCCGATCGGAGTCAAGGACCTGCAACCGGTGCTGAGCGACATCATGGCGAAGAAGCCGGATGCGTTCATCGCGCTCTCGTACCCGCCGGACACGTTCCTCATCACCGGGCAGTCGAAGGCGATCGGCTTCAATCCGAAAGCGTTCTATGCCGCGGTCGGCACGGCGTTCCCCGTGTACCGCGACAAGATGGGTGCTGAGACGGTCGAGGGCGTGATGGGTCTCGGAACCTGGAACCCGAAGGCGAACCCGGCGGCGCGAGCGTATTTCGAGGCACACGTCAAGCGCTGGCAGAAGGAGCCGGATCGCTGGGCGAGCGCGCATTGCTGGGCCGGGCTGCAGATCACGCAGTTGGCAATCGAGAAAGTCGGGCTGGATCGCAAGAAAATGCGCGACTACATCGCCGCCAACGAGTTCGACACCATCATCGGCAAGATCAAGTTCAAGGACGGCGAGAACATCAGCACGCCGGGCGTCGTCAGCCAGTGGCAGAGCGGCGAGTTCGAGGTGGTTTGGCCGCCGGCGCGCGCCACCTCCTCGGCGCTGTTCCCCAAGCCGGCCTGGAAGTAAGGCCTCAGCAAGATCCGTCGCCCGAACGGCCCCGCGGTCATCGCGGGGCCGTTCTATTATCCGCGCCATGAATCTCTGGCTAGAGCTGGTCGTCTCGGGGCTGATCACCGGAGGCATCTACGCGGTGGTGGCGATCGGGCTCAACCTGCAGTACGGCCTGATGCGCATCATGAACATCTCGCACGGGGAGTTCCTGATGCTCGGGGCGTACCTGACCTGGCTCGCGCGCACGGTGCTGCACGCCGACCCGCTCGCGTTCCTGCCGGTCGTCGCGCTCGCGCTCTTCGTCGCCGGGCTGCTCGTCTACCGGCTGTGCTTCTACCGCATCACGCGCACGGCGCCGACGGTCGAGGTGATCGAAGCGCGCAGCCTGCTGGTCGGCTTCGGTCTCATGTTCCTGGTTCAGAACGCGGCGTACCTCGCCTGGGGCGCCGATCTGCGCGGCTACTCCTACCTCACCGACCCGGTAGAGCTGTTGGGCGTGCGCTTCTCGGCCAACCGCCTGGTGGTGTTCGCGTTCGCCGTTGGCGCTAGCCTCGCGCTGCTTGCGGTGCTGCGCTGGACGCTGCTCGGCAAGGCGGTGCGCGCCATGATGCAGTCGCCCACCGGCGCCCAGCTCGTCGGCATCGACACCGCGCGCCTGCACCCGGTCGTTTTCGGCGCCGGGCTGGCCCTCGCCGGCGTCGCCGGCGGGTTGTTGTCGATGATCTACGAGATCTCGCCCTCGATGGGCGAGCCCTACACGGTGACTGCGCTGATCGTGATCACGCTCGGCGGGCTGGGCAGCGCGCTCGGGAGCCTGCTCGGCGGGTTCCTGCTCGGCGTGATCGAGGCGCTCGGCATGCATTTCACCAGCCCGTCGCTCAAGATGCTGTTGTCCTACAGCGTGCTGATCGCGGTGCTTCTGCTACGTCCGCGGGGCCTGTTCGCCCGATGAGCGCGCGCAGCGCAATTCTTGCCCTGCTCGCCTGCGCCGCGGTGCTTGCGCCGCTGCCCTGGCTGCTGTCGGATTTCCTGCTGTCCCTCGCTTTGGGCTGCCTGATGTACGTCGGCCTGACGGTGAGCTGGTCCATGTTCTGCGGCGTCACCAACTACCTGTCGCTCGCCACGGCGGCTTTCTTCGGCATCGGCGCCTACGTCACCGCCTGGGGCGCCGATGCGCTGCCCTATGCGCTGGCCGTGCCGCTCGGCGGCCTGATCGCGGCGGCATTCGCGGCGCTCGTCGGCGCCGCGGTGCTGCACCTGCGCGGCGCGTATTTTGCGGTCATCACTTTCGGCCTCGGCGAGCTGGTGCGGCTCGCGATCACCTATTACGAGAAGACCTACGAAGGCACCGTCGGGCGAATCATCGCGAGCCAACCGGAGCAGTACGTGGTGTACCTGACGGTGCTCGTGATCGCGCTCGCGGCGGTGGGCGTGGCATTCGCGGTGCGCCGCAGCCGTCTCGGGCTGGCGCTCGCCGGCATCGGCGCGGACGAGGAGCGCGCCCGGACGCTGGGCGTGAACACGCGCCGCATCAAGGTGGTCGCGTTCTCCCTGTCGGCATTCTTCGCGGGCGCCCTCGGTGCGGCGATGGCGGTGCGCTGGACCTACATCGACCCGCCGACGGTGTTCAATCCTTTCATCGGCTTCCAGACGGTGCTGATCGCCATGGTGGGCGGCGCGCAGACCATCGTCGGGCCGATCCTGTCGTCGATCGTGTTCAGCCTGCTGACCGAGTTCCTGCGCCTGCGCTTTCCGTACGCATACCTGATTCTGCTCGGCACGTTGCTCATCGTGCTGGTGCTGTACCTGCCGGGCGGGCTTGCTTCGCTCTGGTCGCGCCGCGGGAGCGTGCGTGCCTGAGGCGCTCCTTTCGGCCGAGGGCGTGTCGGTGCGCTTCGGCGGCCTGATCGCCGTCGACCAGGTCGAGCTCGAGGTGATGCCGCAGGAGCTCGTCGGCGTGATCGGCCCGAACGGCGCGGGAAAGACGACGTTCTTCCATACGCTCTCCGGCGTGCTGGCGCCGAGCTCGGGTCGGCTGGTGGTCGGCGGCCGCGACCTCACCGGCCGTCCGGCGCACGTGTACGCGGCGCACGGCGTGGCGCGCACGTTCCAGACGCCGCGCGTGTTCCGTGAAATGAGCACCGAGGACAACGTGCGCTTCGGGCTGGAGTTCGCCGGGCGCACGCGCAGCCGCGCGCACGACGCGTTTGCCGATGCGCGCTCGATCCTCGAGTTTCTCGGCCTCGCCGGGGACGCGAGCTTGCCGGCCGGGAGCCTCACCCCGGCTCGCCAGAGGTTGCTCGAGATCGGCATGGCGCTCGGGGCACGGCCGCGGCTGCTGCTGCTCGACGAGGTCGCGGCCGGGCTCACCGAGTCCGAGGTCGCGGCGACCTCGCAGCTCATCCGGCGGGTGCGTGACGAGCTGGGGGTCGCGGTGATCTGGATCGAGCACGCGGTGCGCGCCCTGATGCAGGTGGTCGAGCGCGTGGTGGTGCTGCACCAGGGCAGAAAGATCGCCGATGGCCTGCCGCGCGACGTGGCGCGCGACCCCGCGGTGGTCGAGGCCTATCTCGGGGACGCGGTGGCATGAGCGCCGGCCTGAGCGTCAGGCGCCTGGCGGCCGGCTACGGCGGCATGCGCGTGCTCGATGGCATCGACCTCGAAGCGCCGGGCGGCAAGCTCACCGTAATCGTCGGCCCCAACGGCGCCGGCAAGACGACCCTGCTGAAAGCGCTCTCGGGCCTCATCGCGCGCGAGGGCGAGGCGCTGTTCGACGGCGCGCCGCTCCCCGAGAGGCCCGCGGCCGTCGTCGCGCGCGGACTGGCGCACGTGCCCGAGGGTCGGCAGCTGTTCGCGCACATGAGCGTGCGCGATAACCTGCAGCTCGGGGCCTACCTCGTTCCCAGACGCGAGCGCGAGGCGCGCCTCGAGCGCGCATTCGGCTTCTTTCCCAAGCTCGCCGAGCGGCGCGAGCAGCTCGCGGGGACCATGTCCGGCGGCGAGCAGCAGATGCTCGCGGTGGGACGCGCGCTGATGGGCAGGCCGAAGCTCCTGATGCTCGATGAGCCCTCGCTCGGCCTCGCGCCGCGCATGGTCGACGAGCTGCTGGCGATCGTGTGCCGCATCCGCGACGAGGGCACGGGCGTGCTGCTGGTCGAGCAGAACATCGCCCGGGCGCTGGCGATCGCCGAGCATGCCTACGTCATCGAGCGCGGCCGTGTGGTACTGCAGGGCAGCGCGCGCGAGGTGCTCGACTCGGCACACCTGCGCGAGGCCTACCTCGGCGGGCACGCCTCCTAGAAAGTTCCCGGGTACGCGCCGCCGTCGAGCAGCAGGTTCTGGCCGACGATGTATCCGGCGCGTGCGCTGCACAGGAACGCGCAGGCGTCGCCGAACTCCTCGATCGTGCCGAAGCGCTTCGCGGGGTTCGTCTCCATGCGTGCCCTGGCGAGCTCCTCGGGCGTCTTGCCGAGCTTCTTGGCGTTGAACGCCATGTTCGAGCGCAGCCGGTCGGTATCGAAGGGTCCCGGCAGCAGATTGTTGATGGTCACGTTGTGCTGCGCCACGGCGCGCGACAGCCCGGCGACGAAGCCGGTGAGCCCCGTGCGCGCGCCGTTCGACATGCCGAGCTCCGGAATCGGCATCTTGACGGCGCCGGAGGTGATGTTGACGATGCGCCCGAACTTGCGCCCGATCATGCCGTCGATGACCGACTTGATCAGCTCGATCGGCGTGAGCATGTTCGCCTCGAGCGCCTTGATCCAGTCGTCGCGCGTCCAGTTGCGGAAGTCTCCGGGCGGCGGCCCGCCGGCGTTGTTCACCAGGATGTCGGGCTGCGGGCAGGCCTTGAGCGCCTGTGCGCGCCCTTCCGGCGTGGTGATATCGCCGGCGACCGTGGTCACCTTCGCGCCCGTGTCCTTGCGGATCTCATCGGCCGCAGCCTCGAGCGCCTCGCTGCCGCGCGCCGTGATCACCAGGTTGACGCCCTCGCGCGCAAGCGACATCGCGCAGCCCTTGCCCAGCCCCTTGGAGGCCGCGCACACCAGCGCGGTCCTGCCCTTGATCCCCAGATCCATGCCTAGCTCCTCTTCATCGAAACGAGCAGAACCCCGAAGATTACCAGCGCGCCGCCGGCCGCCTGCAGCTCATTGAGCGGTTCCTCCAGCCCGATGGCGCCCGCGAGCGCCGTGGTGACCGGCCCGACCGCGCCGATCAGCGCGAAATGGTTGGCGCCGATGCGCTTGAGCGCCTCGGCGACCAGGAACACTGGCAGCACGGTGCTGAAGGTCGCCATTACGATCGCGTACCACCACACATCGGCGGGCAGCGCGAGCGCCGACATCGGCTCGAGCACGAAGAACTGCGCCACCGCGGGAACCGTGGCGACGATCATGGTGTAGGCGGTGAAGCGCATCGAGCCGACCCGCCGCACCATCTGGCTGCCGGCCACCAGGTAGATGGCGTAGCACAGGCTCGAGCCGAATACGAACGCGACCCCGAGCAGGAACGGTCCGCCGTCGGCATGGCCCTCGAACCGGTTCGACACCACCAGCGCGATGCCGACGTAGCTGATCGCGAGCGCCGCGAGCTGGCGCCGGGTCGGGCGTTTGTCCAGGAACGCGAGCGACAGCAGCACGACCAGCGTGGGATAGAGGAACAGGATCAGGCGCCCGATCCCCGCGCCGACCCACTGCAGGCCCAGGAAGTCGAGAAAGCTCGCCATGTAGTAGCCGATGAATCCCAAGCCGGCGATGCCCGCCCAATCGCGGGTGCCGAGGCGCGGCTCGCGCCCGCGCATCCACCAGGCGATGGCGGCGAAAAACGGCAACGCGATCGCCATGCGCAGGAACAGCAGCGTCACCGGCGCGACCGGATAGGCGGCGTAGGCGAGCTTGATCAGGACCGGACGGAACGAGAAAGCGATCACGCCTGCGAGGGCGAAGGCGATGCCCCAGGCGCGGTAAACGGCGGCGTTCAACGCACTACTAGCGCTTCTTGCCGAGGATCGATCCGAGCACGCCGCGCAGGATCTCGCGCCCGACGCCCGAGCCGATCGAGCGCGCGGCGCTGGTGGCCATGGCCTCGACGATGCCGCGCGACTGCTTGCCGCCGCGCGGCCCGGTCTTGCCGAACAGCAGGTCGTTAAGCATGCCGCCCGCGCCCGCACTCTGGCTCGCCGGAGCTTGGGCCTGCTTTTCGGCGGCGCGCGCCTTGAGCTTTTCGTAGGCCGAATCGCGGTCGACGGCTTTTTCGTAGTGACCGTAGACGATGGAGGACTCGATCACCGCCTTGCGTTCCGCGGCATCGAGGGGCCCGAGCCGGCTGCCCGGCGGCACGACGAACGCGCGCTCGACCACGCCCGGGCGGCCCTTCTCGTCGAGCAGCGACACCAGCGCCTCGCCCACGCCCAGCTCGGTGATCACCTCGGCCACCTTGAGCTTCGGGTTGGGGCGCAGCGTCTCGGCCGCCGCCTTGACCGCCTTCTGGTCCTTGGGCGTGAACGCGCGCAGCGCGTGCTGCACCCGGTTGCCCAGCTGCCCGAGCACCGACTCCGGGATGTCGAGCGGATTCTGGGTCGCGAAGTACACGCCCACGCCCTTGGAGCGGATCAGGCGCACCACCTGCTCGATCTTGTCGAGCAGCGCCTTGGGGGCGTCCTCGAACAAGAGGTGCGCCTCGTCGAAGAAGAAGACGAGCTTGGGCTTTTCCGGGTCGCCCACCTCGGGCAAGTGCTCGAACAGTTCGGCGAGCATCCACAGCAGGAACGTCGCATAGAGCTTGGGCGAGTTCATCAGGCGGTCGGCGGCGAGGATGTTGACGACCCCGCGCCCGCCGTCGCCGGTCTGCATCAGGTCGGCGATGTCGAGCATCGGCTCGCCGAAGAACTTGTCCGCCCCCTGGCTCTCGAGCGCGAGCAGGCCGCGCTGAATCGCGCCGATCGAGGCCGCCGACACGTTGCCGTATTCGGTGGTGAACTGGGCGGCGTTCTCGCCGACGAACTGCAGCATGGCGCGCAGGTCTTTCGCGTCGAGCAGCAGCAGGCCCGAGTCGTCGGCGATCTTGAACACCAGGTTGAGCACGCCCTCCTGGGTGTCGTTCAGGCCGAGCATGCGCGCCAGCAGCAGCGGCCCCATGTCGGAGATGGTGGCGCGCACCGGGTGGCCGGCCTCGCCGAACACGTCCCAGAACACCACCGGGCAGGCTTCGTACTTCAATTCGAGCTTGAGCAGCTTCGCGCGCTCGGCGACCTTGGCGTTTCCGCCGCCGGGCTTGGCCATGCCCGCGAGGTCGCCCTTCACGTCGGCCATGAATACCGGCACGCCGATTCCGCTGAAGGCCTGCGCGAGGGTCTGCAGCGTGACGGTCTTGCCGGTTCCGGTGGCGCCGGCGATCAGGCCGTGCCGGTTTGCGAGCGCGGGCAGCAGCTGCAGCTCGGTACTTTCCCGCTTTGCGACGAGCATGGGCTTGGCCATGGCGCTAAAATCCTTCGTTTTTCAGCGCAGATACTAACGCATGGCAGGCCACAGCAAGTGGGCGAACATCCAGCACCGCAAGGGGCGCCAGGACGCCAAGCGGG
>Ga0316628_100000023_pt1 | contig 120333 bp, 106 predicted proteins | sample OWC_Aug_M2_C1_D5_FD_207648 | JGI IMG/M metagenome (GOLD analysis project Ga0316628, IMG submission 207648) | Wetland soil microbial communities from Old Woman Creek delta, Ohio, United States - OWC_Aug_M2_C1_D5_C | ecosystem: Environmental > Terrestrial > Soil > Wetlands | place: USA: Ohio...
CTCGTGCTGCTCTTGAAATACCAGGCATTGCTGTTTCTGTGCAGCACACATTCCCTCCGATACCTGGCTGCCGTCCTGATTGCGGCGCACGCGGTGAGCCGGCTGATGGCGGCCAGCATCATGCTCACCCAGCGCTACGTGCGCTTCGACGACAGCGCGCGCGCCAAGCCTGCCGCGCAGCAGCTCGGCTACGCGAATTTCGCCGTTGCGTTGATTACCTGCCTGGCGATGCTGGGCGTGCTGCTGCTTGCCGGAGCGAACCCCGGCTCCATTGCCTTGGCGTGTTTGGGTGCCTTGCTGATGCGCGGCCTGCTTGCCCGGCAACTGCGGAAACGCCTCGGCGGTTACACCGGGGACGGCCTCGGCGCCGTGCAGCAGCTCAGCGAAGTGGCATTTTACCTGGGGCTGCTGGCGGCTTTTTGAAAGCGCGAGGACCGACGCGTTGGTGCAGACCCTGTACTTGATCCGCCATACGACGCCCGCTGTCGAGCCGGGAATCTGTTACGGCCAGCTCGACGTCGGCGTCACCCCAGGCTTTGAAGGAGAGGCCAGGCAGGTGGCCGCCTGGCTGCCCCGCCCGGATCTAATCGTCGCTTCGCCCCTCAAGCGCGCGCGCGAATTGGGCGAATACCTCGCACGAGCTTGCAACTGCGAACTTGAGTTCGACGCGCGCCTGATGGAAAAGCACTTCGGGCGCTGGGAGGGCCAGGCATGGGCCAGCATCGAACGCAGCGAGCTGGATGCGTGGGCGGCAGACGTGCCGGGTTACGCTCCGCCCGGCGGCGAATCGGCAACCCAGCTGATGCGGCGGGCGCAGGCCCTGCTGCATGACCTCGGACGGATGCCGCAGGAAACGATCGCCTTGACCACGCACGGCGGCGTCATCCGCGCCGTGCTGGCGCACATTGCCGGCATGCCGCTGGCCGACATCCTGCACTGGGAAGTCGGCTATGGCGCGGTGATAGGCGTGAAGTACCGCCGCAACTGAATCGTCCTTCCTTACAACTTTTCAGACACGGCGGCCTCCGCGAAGGTCGCCATGCCGTTGTGCAGCGCACAAGCCAACCGCAACACCGGCAGGGCGACCGCCGCACCGCTGCCCTCGCCCAGACGCATGCCCAGGTTCAGCAGCGGCCTGGCGCCCAAGGCTTGCAGCAGGAAAGCATGCCCCGGCTCCGCCGAGCCGTGACCATAGACCAGCCAGTCCGCTACCCGCGGGACGATGCGCACCGCGGTCAGGGCCGCAGCCGTGGAAATGAAGCCGTCCACCAGGACCGGCAGGCCCCGCTGCGCGCAGGTGAGGTAGGCGCCGGTCAGTGCGCCGATCTCGAATCCGCCCACGCGGCGCAGGCACTCTACGGGGTCTCCGAAATGGGCGCGATGCAGCGCTAGTGCGCGCTCCAGCACCGCGACCTTATGCTTCACGCCCGCCGCATCCAGCCCGGTCCCAGGTCCGGCCAGCGCCTGGGGCGAGGCACCCAGCAGCGCGCAGCCCAGTGCGGCCGCGGCGGTGGTATTGCCGATCCCCATCTCGCCGCCAATATACACTTGCGCACCCTTTTCCACGGCCCTTAGCGCGCTGCCGCGCCCGGCCCCCAGCGCCTGCGCCAATTGCACGCCGGTCATGGCCGGTTCCCGCGCGCAGTTGGCGCTCATCGGTGCGATGAATTCGCGCACCAGCCCGGGCAGAGGACCCGGATCGTTGACGGTGCCCAGGTTGATCACCTCCAGGTCCGCATCCAGCGTCCGCGCGAGCACGCTGATCGCGGCGCCGCCCCGGGCAAAATTCTTCACCATTTCGCCGGTCACTGCCTGCGGAAACGCGGAGATGTTCTCGGCGACCACCCCGTGGTCGGCGGCGAAAATGGCGATGACGGCGCGCTCAACGGCGGGGCGCTCCCGCCCCTGCATCGCCGCGAGGTGCACCGCCAGCGCTTCCAGTTGCCCGAGCGCACCGGGCGGCTTGGTCAGCTGGCCCTGCCGGGCCAGCGCAAGGTTCTCCATGTCGCGGTTCAGGGGCTTGATGGGATCGGAGATCCAGTTGGGGTTCATGCTGTTCCTTTTAAGGTTAACGGAAGCCCCGCCACGGTGAGCAGGACAGTATCGCAGATGGCGCCAAGTTCCTGGTGCAGCCACCCAGCCTCGTCGCAGAAGCGGCGCGTAAGCTCTCCCAGCGGTACGATGCCCATTCCTGTCTCGTTTGCGACCAGGATGAGGCGGCCGGGTACCCGGGGGAGCACATCCAGCAGCGCAGCGCGCTCCCGCACATAGAGTGCGGGATCGGCGTGCAGCAGCAGGTTGGTCAGCCACAGGGTCAGGCAATCGACCAGTACGCAGTGCCCGGCCGCGGCATGCGCCTCGATGGCCGCGCCCAGGGACAGCGGCTCCTCCACCGACCGCCAGTGCGCGGGGCGTCGCGCCCGGTGTTGCGCGATACGGGCCGCCATCTCGGCGTCCCGCCCCTGCGCCGTGGCTACGTAGGTGACCGGAAGACCGGATTCCCGTGCCAGACGTTCGGCCAGCCGGCTCTTGCCGGAGCGCGCCCCGCCAAGTATCAGCGTGCGCATTCTGCGAGCCCGTGCAGCTTCAACGAATGGCGAGTCGCTTTGTATCCGGGCGCTGCCCCACCCGGTCGCAGGCGCGCCGGGCCTTGATGATGCTGCGCAGCGTACTTATACACGGCCGCATCCGGTCGTCTGGCCCACCTCAACACGGCTCGCTCCAGCCGTCCCGCATCAGGGTGAGGGGCATGCCCTGGCGCCAGTTCAATTCCTCGAGCATGGGGCGCGGGTAGAATGCGGCCACGGGCCCCAGGCACAGCAGCGCAATTGGCTTCGCGCCAGGCGGGCAATCCAGCAGCTCCCCAAGGCGTGACGGGTCGAACAGGGACACCCAGCCCATGCCGAGGTTTTCCGCGCGTGCCGCCAGCCACAGGTTCTCGATGGCGCACGCCGCAGAGCACAGAGCCATCTCTTCGGGCATGGTGCGCCGCCCAAAAACCGTGCCGTCGTCGGGCGCCAGCACCACCGCCAGCAGCTCGGCGCACTCGCGCAGCCCCTCGACCTTGAGGCGCATGAACTCGGCTTCGCGCTCGTTTAGCGTTTTGGCGGTGAGAACGCGCTCCTCGTCCACTAGGGTTGCAATGTCTTGGCGCAACGTAGGGTCGCGCACCTGGATGAAGCGCCATGGCTGCATCAGGCCGACACTGGGCGCGCTGTGCGCGGCCTGCAATAGCCGCTGCAGCACCGCTTCGGGAACCTCGTTGCCGGGCAGGAAATGGCGCATGTCGCGGCGCGCATGTATGGCCTGATAGACCGCTGCGCGTTCCGACTCGCTGAACCAGGGGCTGGTCATCGTGGGGAGGGATCTAGAGCTCAACGCCCGCCTGCGCCTGTACGCCGGCGTGGTAGGCATGCTTGATTTCGCGCATCTCGGTGACGGTGTCGCCGATAGCGATGATCTCGTCTGGCGCGCCGCGCCCGGTCAGCACCACGTGCTGCAGGGGCGGCCGCCCGCGCAGGGCGCTCAGCACCTCCTGCACATTCAGGTATTTCAGCTTTAACGCGATGTTGATCTCGTCCAGCACGACCAGGTCAAACTTGGGGTCGGTGAGAAAGGCGACGGCTTGCTGCCACGCCTTCCGGGCGGACGCGATGTCCCGTTCTTTGTCCTGCGTCTCCCAGGTGAAGCCCTCGCCCATCACGTGGTAGCTGACTTCGGGAAAACGGCGAAAGAAAGCTTCCTCGCCGGTAGAAAAGGCGCCTTTGATGAATTGCACCACGCCTACGTGCATGCCGTGGCCGAGCGCGCGAGCGACCATGCCGAATGCGGCGGAACTCTTGCCTTTGCCGTTTCCCGTGTTGACGACGATGACCCCGCGCTTTTCCGTGGCGCGTGCGATCCCAGCATCCACCACCGCCTTGTGGCGTGCCATCTGCTCCTTGTGGCGCTCGCTGGCGTTTTCGGGCAGGGTCATGACAGGCTGCAAGGCGCAGCCGCAGTGGGCAGGGCGCCGCATTTTGAATGGGGGACGGACATGATAGCCTCCTCGCGATGCCGGGGCGGGTTCCGCACCCTTCCCGCCGCTTTGCTCCTGGCGTTCCATGGAACGCGAAAACACGGAACATGGCGAGCGGCGACCAGACCGGGGCCACCAACCGTTGCCCCCTTGGTCAAATGCGCCTCCCGCAGCATCTTCCATTCCGTTGCATTCAGGCCGGTCTCCGGGCTCGCAAGTCATGATCTGCCGCCTTCCCATGCCGGTGCACAGTGGCTGCTGGCAGACCCATACTCGCTTACCGTTGCGGGGGCAGCACAGGCCTTGGGTCGCAGGACCCCCACCTGATTTCCCGTTTATCCGGACACAATGGCGCCCGGCACCGTGAAGCGGGCCTATTCTAGCAAACGCCCCCTACGCGGGCAAAGGCCGTTGTGCCGCGCGCGCAGTTAGCTGGCTGCGCTCCCAAACAACTTTCAGAGTTTAGGCTTACCATTTGACTTAACAGACTTTTCTGGACTATAGTCTAGTGGTGAAGAACGAATTAGACGCCCTCGAACACAAACTGGCCCAACTGGCACAAGTGAGCCAGCGCTTACGCTCTGAAAATCATCAGTTGCGGCAGGCCTTGGCCGAGATCGAGAGCAAACACAGGCAGTGCAGCGACAAAATAGACAGCGCAAAGGCGCGCCTGCAGAACCTGCTGATCCAGCTGCCGGAAGACGCATGAGCGGCGAGAAGACCCAGACCCTCGACATCACGATCCTGGATCGTGAGCTGCGGGTTGCCTGCCCGGAAAGCGAACGAGCCGAATTGCTGGACGCGGTCGCCTATCTCGACAAGAAAATGCGGGAAATTCGCGACGCAGGCAAGGTGACCTCGGTGGAGCGCATCGCCATCATGGCTGCGCTCAACATCGCCCACGAGCTGCTGACGACGCGCTTGGGCACCGGCTTTGACATGGCCGAATTTAAGCGTAGAATAAATTCCATGCAGGCAACCATCGACGCGACGCTCGCGGAGCAGGATGAGTTGTTCTAGGGGGTGTCGAAGAGACATTCCGCGCAGGTTGCACCCTGCGGTGCTCGTCAGGCTCATAATTCTTTGAACCGATAAGCTCTGCTTAAGGCCGCGAACCAATTCGTTACTGTTGCGCGCGTCCCTCGTCGGACGTACCTGATGTAACCGGGAACCGGCCCTCTTGAACCCAGGTTCAAGACATTGAGTCAACGGCACAGGCGGGGGGCTTTATTCTTGATGCGGCTCATGCCGCATTTTTTCTGTGCGCGACAATGAAATATTGGCTGATGAAGTCCGAGCCGGGCGATTGCAGCATCGACGACCTCGCCGGGTTGCCGAACCAGACGGTGGCCTGGTACGGCGTGCGCAACTACCAGGCGCGCAACTTCATGCGTGACCAGATGAGCGTCGGCGACGGCGTGTTGTTCTATCACTCCAACTGCAAGGAGCCGGGGATTGCGGGGATCGCGCGGGTGGCGAGCCATCCCTATCCCGATGCCACCCAGTTCAAGCGCAACAGCAAGTACTTCGATCCCAAGGCCACGCAGGAAGCACCGCGCTGGGTCAACGTCGATGTACAGCTGGTGAAAAAGATCGCACTGATTCCGCTGGCCGCGCTGCGCAGCCACCCGGAACTGGAGCACATGCGTATCCTGCAGCGCGGCAACCGCCTTTCCATCACGCCGCTCGACCCGGCGGAGTGGAGATTCATCACCGCCAGGCTGGCGCACGGCTGATGGCCTGGTTCTTCTCCTACGTGCTGCTTGGCGCGGCGGCGGGGCTGTTTGGCGGCATGTTCGGCATCGGCGGCGGCACCTTGCTGGTGCCAGTGCTGCTGTTTCTGTTCAATGCCCAGCACTTTCCGCCCGAACATGCCATGCACCTCGCCCTCGGCACCGCCATGGCGACGATAGTGTTCACGGCGCTTGCCAGCACGCGCAAGCACCACCAGCACGGCGCGGTGAACTGGAGCGTAGTGCGCCGCATCACCCCGGGAATCCTGGCGGGCACCGCCTTGGGCGCCGCCTTTGCCAGCGCCTTCTCGCCGCGCGTGCTGGGCCTGATCTTCGCTCTCTTCGTGCTGATCGCGGCGGCCCAGATCCTGCTCGACGTGCGTCCCCAGCCCTCGCGGCAACTGCCGGGCCGAACCGGGATGACCGTCACCGGCATCTTCACCGGCTGGCTCAGCACCCTGGTTTCCATCGGCGGCGGCACCATCGTGGTGCCGTTCCTGATCTGGTGCAATGTGCCTTTGCGCCATGCCATCGGCACCTCTTCCGCGGTGGGCTTGCCGGTTGCGGTGGGCGGTACAGCGGGGTACATCGTCGCCGGCACGCAGGCTGCGCAGCTGCCCGCGCCGCACCTGGGGTTCGTCTTCCTGCCGGCGCTGCTCGGGACGGCGATTGCCAGCGTGATCACGGCACCGATAGGCGCAAAGGCGGCGCACCGCATGCCACTCGGGGTGCTGCGCAAGCTGTTCGCCGTCCTGCTGCTGGGGCTGGCGGCGAAGCTGCTGCTGCACGTCCTGGGCAACCCGGCCTGATAGAGCCCCCCAAGTGCCGAAGGGTCGCATTGCCGCTATAATGGCGGCTTATCGCAGCCAGGCAAACTCACCCACAATACAGCAGGCAGAAATGCAGCAGGACTACCAGCCAAAAACCATCGAAGCCGCCGCCCAGCAGCACTGGGAGCAGACCCAGGCCTTCCGCGCCAAGCAGGAGGCGGGGAAGCCCAAGTATTACTGCCTGTCCATGTTCCCCTACCCCTCCGGCAAGCTGCACATGGGCCACGTGCGCAACTACACGATAGGCGACGTGCTCTCGCGCTGGCACAAGATGCGCGGCTACAACGTGCTCCAGCCCATGGGCTGGGACGCCTTCGGCCTGCCCGCGGAAAACGCAGCGATTCAGAACCAGGTGCCGCCCGCGAAGTGGACCTACGACAACATTGCCTACATGAAGCAGCAGCTGAAGTCGCTGGGCTTCGCCCTAGACTGGTCGCGCGAACTGGCGACCTGCAGGCCCGACTACTACAAGTGGAACCAGTGGCTGTTCCTGCGCATGCTGGAAAAAGGCATCGCCTACAAAAAGACCCAAGTGGTGAACTGGGACCCGGTGGACCAGACCGTGCTGGCCAACGAACAGGTGATCGACGGCCGTGGCTGGCGCACCGGCGCGCTGGTGGAAAAGCGCGAGATACCCGGCTACTACCTCGGCATCACCCAGTATGCGGAAGAACTGCTGGCCGACCTCGACAAGCTGCCCGGCTGGCCGGAGCGCGTGAAAACCATGCAGGCCAACTGGATCGGCAAGAGCCACGGCGTGCGCTTTGCGTTCCCGCATGACATCAAGGAAGATGGCAAGGCCATCAACGACGGCAAGCTGTGGGTGTACACCACCCGCGCCGACACCATCATGGGCGTCACCTTCGTCGCGGTCGCCGCCGAGCATCCGCTGGCCGCGCATGCCGCGAAGAGCAGCAAGGAAGTCGCCGCCTTCGTCGAGAAGTGCAAGCACGTCTCGGTGATGGAAGCTGACATCGCCACCATGGAAAAGGAAGGCGTGGACACCGGGCTGAAAGTCACGCACCCGCTGACCGGCGAGCAGGTGCCGGTGTGGGTGGGAAACTACGTACGAATGGAATACGGCGAAGGCGCGGTGATGGCTGTGCCTGCGCATGATGTTCGAGATTCGGTATTTGCTTCAAAGTACGGCTTACCGGAAAAAACTGTAGTGGCGTCGCCACACCTGCAGGCGCTATTGGAGGAACTTGAGTTCAAGTCGGAGAAAGTTAATATCGGTTTCACTCGGCAGCGCGCATATGAAATAGGGGTGGTATCTGCCATCAACGAACGCCTTGATAAATTAATGGCTGATCCAAGGTTGGCAGAGCTGATGAACTGCACACTTGAAACATACCGCCAAGAAATTGAATCGAAAGATGGGTTCGTTGTAAATTCAGGTAAATACAATGGCATGGATTACAAAGAGGCCGTGGATACAGTTGCCGCCGACCTCAAGGCCAAGAACCTCGGCGACAAGCAGGTGCAATGGCGTTTGCGCGACTGGGGCGTTTCGCGCCAGCGCTACTGGGGCTGCCCCATTCCCATCATCCATTGCGACACCTGCGGGTCGGTGCCGGTGCCGGACGACCAGCTGCCGGTGGTGCTGCCGGAAGACTGCGTACCGGACGGCTCCGGCAACCCGCTGCACAAGCGCCCGGACTTCCTGAATTGCACCTGCCCCAAGTGCGGCAAGCCTGCCCAGCGCGAGACCGACACCATGGACACCTTCGTGGATTCCTCCTGGTATTACGCGCGCTATCCCAGTCAGTTCAAGTCCACCGCCATGGTGGACGAGGACACCAATTACTGGATGCCGGTGGACCAGTACATCGGCGGTATCGAGCATGCCATCCTGCACCTTCTGTACTCCCGCTTCTGGACCAAGGTGATGCGCAAGCTGGGCCTGGTCAAATACGACGAGCCTTTTGCCAACCTGTTGACGCAGGGCATGGTGCTCAACCACATCTTCTCGCGGCGCACCGAGAAGGGCGGCATCCAGTACTTCGCGCCGGACGACGTGATCGTTGAAAGAGACAATACGGGCCGCATCACCAGCGCCCGCGCCGTGGCCGACGGCAGCGCCGTGGAGTATCAGGGCATAGGTACCATGTCCAAGTCCAAGCTCAACGGCGTGGACCCGCAGGCCCTGATCGAGGAATACGGCGCGGATACCGCGCGCCTGTTCATGATGTTTGCCTCGCCGCCGGAGCAGACGCTGGAGTGGGCCGACTCGGGTGTAGAAGGGGCGCATCGTTTCCTCAAGCGACTGTGGGCGTTCGGCGACTCCAAGCACACAACCATAGCAATGATAGCGGCCACCCAAAATCCCGGTTTGCCAGTGTCGCTGAGCGGCGCGCCAAGGGTGCTTAAGGACGCACGGCATGAATTGCATCAAATTCTGAAGCAGGCAAACTACGACCTCTCAAAGCAGCAGTTTAATACCGTCGCGTCAGCAGCAATGAAAATGCTTAACACATTGGAGCGGCTTCCGCCAACGGGTGACCATGGCGCAAACAATGTGCCCTATCTAAATTACCAAGCCGAGTTGATTCGGGAGGGATTTTCCATCCTGCTGCGCCTGCTCTCGCCGATCTGCCCGCACATCACCCACGCCCTGTGGCGCGAGCTGGGCTATGGCGAGGACATCCTCACGGCTGCCTGGCCCGAGCCGCTGGAGGCCGCGCTGGTGCAGGACGAGCTGGAGCTGGTGCTGCAGGTGAACGGCAAGCTGCGCGGCTCCGTGCGTGTTTCGAGCAGCGCCGACAAGGCCGCCATCGAGCAACTGGCGCTGGCGCACGAGGCGGTGCAAAAGCAACTGGCGGGCGGCGCAGCGAAGAAAGTCATCGTCGTGCCGGGACGTCTGGTCAACGTGGTGATCTGAGGCGCATGAGGAAGCAAGCGCAGCGATTGCTCGTGTTGGCGGCCTTGCTGTCGCTGACGGCCTGCGGCCTGCACCTGCGCGGGCGCGGTCCCAGCGACGCGCAGTTCGCCTTCCACAGCATATACATCCAGGCGCCGGGTGAATCCGCGTTCACCAAGACCCTGCGCCGTGAGCTGGAAGGATACAAGCTGACCGTGGAGCCCACCTCCGGGAAGCAGGACCTCACGCTGGATGTCGTGTTTGAAAATACCGACAAACAGATTACGGCCCTCAATGCCAGCGGCCACGTCATCGAATACCTCCTGCGCTACCGCATTTCGCTGCGGGCCTATGATCGCCAGCACAACGACTGGCTGCCCGCCGCCGAAATCCAGTTGCAGCGCATTCTTCCCTACGACGATACCCTGGTTTTGGCCAAGCAGCAGGAAGAAGTGATGCTGTACGACGACATGCGCACGGATGCGGCGCAGCAAGTGCTGCGCCGCCTGGCCTATGCCCGGCCACCCAAGCCCGAAAACGAAGGCCAGTAACCTCTCCAACGGCATGAAGGTCTCCAGCGAAGAACTTCCACGCCACCTGGCCAAGGGCCTGGCCCCGCTGTACGTCATCCACGGCGAGGCGCTGTTGCTGTCCATCGAGGCGGCGGATGCTATCCGCGCCGCGGCGCGCGCGGCGGGCCACGATGAACGGGAGGTGCTGACCGTCGAGCCGGGCTTCAAGTGGGCCGAACTGCGCAGCAGCGCGCAGAGCCTGTCGCTGTTCTCCTCGCGCAAGCTCGTAGAGCTGCGCATCCCCGGCGGCAAGCCTGGCGTTGAAGGCGCGCAGGCGATCCAGGAGTACTGCGAGCAATTGAATTCCGACACCGTGACCGTCGTCACCCTGCCGAAGCTGGACAAGACCACCCAGAACAGCAAGTGGTTCACGGCACTGGCCGAGCACGGCATTGTCATCGCCACCGAGGAGATCGGGCTGGACGAGTTGCCGCGCTGGATTGCCGGGCGGCTGGGAAGGCAGGGGCAGTCCGCCGACCAGGAAACCCTGCGCTTCCTCGCCGAGCGCGTGGAAGGCAACCTGCTTGCCGCTTACCAGGAGATTCAGAAGCTGGCCCTGTTGTTCGCGGCTGGGCCCCTATCCTTCGACCAGGTGAAGGACGCGGTGATGGACGTGGCGCGTTACGATGTGTTCAGGCTGTCCGAGGCAATGCTCGCGGGGGATGCAGCGCGCTTCGCTCGCATCCTCGAAGGCCTGCGCGCCGAAGGCGAGGCCACGGTGCTTATCCTGTGGGCGCTCGCGGAAGACATCCGCGCGCTGGCCAAGGTAAGTCGCGCCATCGAGCGCGGCGGCAATCTCGCCGGCGCGCTGCGCGATGCGCGGGTCTGGGGCATACGGCAGAAGCCGATGGAGCGCGCCGTCCGCCGCTTCACGCGCGCGGCGGCGGAGCGCGCCCTGCGCAGAACCGCCTACATAGACAAGGTCGTCAAGGGCCTGCGCGACGGCGACGCGTGGGACGAGCTGCTGCAACTGGGCGTGCGCTGTGCCCGGGCCGGGCAGGCATGAGCGGGCCGCGCGCGAGCGAGGAGGACACGGGCCCCGCAGCTGGGGACGCAATCCTGTTGGTGTTGAGTAATCTGCCGGACGAGGCCAGCGCCAGGCGCCTGGCCGACGCGCTGCTCGGGCAGCGCGCAGCGGCGTGCGTGAACATTTTGTCCACCTGCACCTCCGTCTATCGCTGGCAGGGGCAGGTGGAGACAGCGAGCGAGGTGCCGGTGTTGATGAAGACCACGCGGGCAGCGTATCCGCGGCTTGAAAAAATTGTCCGCGAGCTTCATCCTTATGAACTCCCGGAAATTATCGCTGTCCCTGCGAGTGCCGGATTGCCCGGCTATCTGCAGTGGGTGGTTCAGGAAACCAAGGGCTTATGAAGATGACGCGTACACTATTTTTGCTGCTGCTCGTGCTTGCCCCCGTTGCGCAGGCCGGCGGCTTTCTGGACAAGGTTTCTCTATTCGGCGCCAAGGAGCCCAAGTTCCTGGATCCGGACAAGGCGTTCGGGCTCGATGTCGCGACCCGGGATGCGCGCACGCTGACGGCGAGTTTCCAGGTGACCCCGGAATATTATTTGTATCGGGACAAGATCGAGTTCACCACGGCAGACCTGGGCGTCAAGGTCGCCAAAGTGGTCCTGCCCGCGGGCGAGCTGAAGCATGATGCCAACTTCGGCGACTTGCAGGTATTCCATCAATCCTTCCAGGCAGAAATCCAGCTGGAGCGTACCAGCCCCGCCGCCCGGACCATCACGCTGCAGGCGACCTATCAGGGATGCAGCGAGCAAGGGCTGTGCTATCCCCCGATCAACAAGACTATTAGTGTGGATCTCCCGGCGGCGCCCAAAGCCGTTGCTCCAGGACCGCCCCATGGGGGCGCCCCGGTGATTGTGGCTCCCCAGGCGTCCGCGGAGCAGGAAGGGTTGCGGGCACCCGCCGCGGAAAACAGCAGCCCCGTGGCGGACAACGACAATTCCCGGATCGCCAGGCTGTTCAGGCAGGGCAGCTTCTGGCTCATCGTCTCCTTCTTTTTCGGCGCCGGGCTGTTGCTGGCGTTCACCCCTTGCATGTTCCCCATGGTGCCGATACTTTCCGGCATCATCGTCGGTCGGGGCCACCAAATCACCCATCTGCACGGCTTTATGCTGTCGCTCGCGTATGTGCTGGGCATGGCCATTACCTATGCGGTGGCCGGTGTAGCGGCGGGGTTGTCCGGCACGTTGCTGTCCAATGCACTGCAGACACCCTGGGTGCTGGGCGCCTTTGCCGCGGTCTTTGTCGCGCTTGCATTGTCCATGTTCGGCTTCTATGAGCTGCAACTACCAACTGTCCTGCAGAGTCGGCTGACGGGCGCCAGCAACAAGCTGCACGGAGGGCACCTCACCGGCGTATTCTTGATGGGTGCGCTATCCGCGATCATCGTCGGCCCCTGCGTGGCCGCACCCCTGGCGGGCGCCCTGCTGTATATCGGCCAGACGCACGACGCGTTTCTTGGCGGTACGGCGCTGTTTTCCATGGCGCTGGGGATGGGCGTGCCCTTGCTGTTGATCGGGGCCTCGGCCGGGACGCTGCTGCCCAAGGCCGGAGCGTGGATGGAGTCGGTGAAGCGCCTGTTCGGCGTATTGCTGCTGGCGCTCGCGATTTGGCTGATTTCCCCGGTGATTCCTGTGGCCATGGAGATGCTGTTGTGGGCAGCGCTGCTCATTCTATCGGCGGTGTTCCTGCGCGCACTCGATGCATTGCCCCAGAATGCCAGTCACTGGCCGAGGCTGTGGAAGGGCTGCGGGGTGATCGCCCTGCTGCTCGGTATCGCCTATCTGGTTGGCGCGCTGTCCGGCGCGCGTGATGTCATGCGGCCCCTCGGCATGATCGGCAATGCCGGGGCCGCGATCCCTGAGGCCGTGTCGTTCGTCCGCGTGAAAAACGCCGCGGAACTCGACGCGCGCCTCGCCGAGTCGCACGGTCGAGTGGCGGTGCTCGATTTTTACGCCGACTGGTGCGTTTCCTGCAAGGAAATGGAGCGCAACACGTTTTCGGACGCCAGCGTGCAGGCAAAGCTGAAACAGGCGCTTCTGTTGCAGGCCGATGTCACGGCCAACAGCGCCGAGGACATGGCCCTGCTGCGGCGCTTCCACCTATTCGGCCCCCCTGCCACCCTGTTTTTTGACAGACAGGGCAAGGAAGAGGGGGATCTCCGGGTCACCGGCTATCAGGACGCCGGCCAATTCTTGCAGTCGCTGCAACGCGCGGGCCTGTAGGGGCCAGCCCAAGGCCCCGAATTAATAATTTCAGGTAAGTCTGGACAATTTCATCCATTTTGGGCAAACTGCGCGCCATGAAAAACCTTCTCGTCCTTCATGGACCCAACCTGAATCTCCTCGGCAGTCGTGAGCCCGAGAGGTATGGCCGTGTTACATTGGACGAAATTAACAGAAATTTGCAGAAATTAGCTGCTGATGCTGGTGCAAGGCTGGGCGATTTCCAGAGCAATTCGGAATCGGCACTGATCGACCGCATTCAGCAGGCCCGTGAGGAGAAGGTAAACTTCATCATCATCAACCCGGCAGCGTTCACTCACACGAGTGTCGCGTTACGGGATGCGCTGGCAGCGGTCGCCATCCCGTTTATTGAAGTGCACCTGTCGAACGTCTTTGCGCGAGAAGCGTTTCGCAAGGAATCTTATTTTTCCGACCAGGCGGTCGGTGTCATCAGCGGCCTCGGTGCCGCCGGTTATGAATTTGCGCTGCAATACGCATTGCGCCAAACCCACTAGGAGCATTAATACATGGATTTACGCAAACTCAAGACCCTGATCGAACTGGTCGAAAGCTCCGGCATCGCGGAACTGGAAATCAGCGAGGGCGAAGAGCGGGTACGCATCACGCGCACCGGTGCCACCGTCGCCGCAATGCCCCAAGTCTATTCCGCGCCACAGCCCGCGGCGGTGGCGCCGGCACCGGCGGCACCGGCACCCGCGGCGGAGCCGGCCGCCATCGAAGGACATGTGATCAAGTCGCCCATGGTGGGCAGCTTCTACCGATCGGCCTCCCCCGGCGCGAAAGCGTTCGTGGATGTCGGCCAGAGCGTGAATGCCGGGGACACCCTGTGCATCATCGAGGCCATGAAGCTGCTGAATGAAATCGAGAGCGACAAGGCCGGCGTCATCAAGGCCATCCTCGTTGAGAACGGCCAGCCGGTGGAATTCGGCCAGCCCCTCTTCATTATTGGTTGATCATGTTTGAACGCACAGGCCGCCATCCCGCCCACAAGGCGGAAAAACCACCCACCATGTTCGAAAAGATCCTTATTGCGAACCGCGGCGAAATCGCGCTGCGCATTCAGCGCGCGTGCCGCGAAATGGGCATCAAGACGGTTGCCGTCCACTCGGAGGCCGACGCCGACGCCAAGTATGTGAAGCTGGCTGACGAGTCGGTCTGCATCGGGCCGGCGCCGTCCAACCAGAGCTATCTGCATATTCCCGCCATCATCAGTGCGGCGGAGGTGACCGACGCCCAGGCCATCCATCCCGGCTATGGATTTCTGTCGGAAAACGCCGATTTTGCCGAACGCGTGGAAAAGAGCGGTTTCGTATTCATTGGCCCGCGCGCCGAGACCATACGCCTGATGGGCGACAAGGTTTCCGCGAAGAACGCAATGAACAAAGCCGGCGTGCCCTGCGTGCCCGGCGTGGACGGCGCTCTGCCGGCCGATCCGCCGGAAATCATCAAGATCGCACGCAGCATCGGCTATCCGGTGATCATCAAGGCGGCGGGTGGGGGCGGCGGGCGCGGAATGCGCGTGGTGCACACCGAGGCGGCCCTGCTCAACGCCGTGACCATGACGCGCACCGAGGCGCAGGCCGCCTTCAACAATCCGACGGTCTACATGGAAAAATTCCTGGAGAACCCGCGGCATATTGAGTTCCAGGTGCTGGCCGACCAGCATGGCAACGCGGTCTACCTGGGCGAGCGCGACTGCTCGATGCAGCGCCGCCACCAGAAAATCATCGAGGAAGCGCCCGCACCCCTGCTCAACCCGAAGCTGCGCAACAGGATCGGCGAGCGCTGCGCCGAGGCATGCCGCAAGATCGGCTACCGCGGCGCCGGAACCTTCGAATTCCTGTACGAAAACGGCGAGTTCTACTTCATCGAGATGAACACTCGCGTGCAGGTGGAGCATCCGGTAACCGAAATGATCACCGGCATCGACATTGTGCAGCAGCAGATTCGCGTTGCCGCCGGGGAGAAGCTCGCCTTCAAGCAGAAGGACATCGAGTTCCGCGGCCATGCCATCGAGTGCCGCATCAACGCCGAGCATCCCTACAAGTTCATCCCGTCACCTGGCCGCATCACGGCCTGGCATCCGCCCGGCGGCCCCGGCATCCGCGTGGATTCACATGTGTATGCAAACTACTTCGTGCCGCCCAACTACGACTCCATGATAGGCAAGGTCATCGCCTACGGGGATACGCGCGATCAGGCCATGGCGCGCATGCGTATCGCTCTGTCGGAAATGGCGGTGGAAGGGATAGAGACCAACATCCCTCTTCACCAGGAATTGATGCAGGACGCCGCCTTTAAGCGGGGCGGCACCAGCATTCATTATCTGGAACAGAAGCTGGCCGAGCGCACGATTACCAAGTGAGGCCCCAAGCATGAGCTGGCTGACGCTGGTTGTCGAGGCCGAGGCGGCATATGCTGAAAGCCTGAGTGAATGCTTGTTGGCGGGGGGCGCCCTGTCAGTGGATGTGCACGATGCGGAGGCAGGCACGGCCGGCGAAAAGCCGGTATTCGGCGAGCCGGACCAGCCGCCTCCCGCGCTGTGGGAGCATAACCGCATCACTGCCCTGTTTGCGCCGGATGCGGCGGTGGGCGACATCCTGCGCCAGGCCGCCGAGGCCGCCGGCCTGCCGGAAGTGCCGCTGTACCGGATCGAAGCGCTGGCCGACAACGACTGGGTGCGCCTGACCCAGGCGCAATTCGATCCCATCCGCATCTCGCAGCGGCTGTGGATCGTCCCGACCTGGCATACCCCCTCCGACCCCGACGCCATCAACATCGTGCTCGACCCCGGGCTGGCGTTTGGCACGGGCAGCCACCCCACCACCCAGTTGTGCCTGCGCTGGCTGGACGACAATCTCATGCGGGGCGAGAGCGTGCTGGATTACGGTTGCGGCTCAGGCATCCTGGCGATCGCCGCACTCAAGCTCGGCGCAGGCTCCGCCGTCGGCGTAGACCTGGATCCGCAGGCGGTGCTGGCCAGCCGCGACAATGCCGCGGCCAACCAAGTCACTGCACGGTTCTACCTGCCCGACGAGGCGCCGCAATTCGAGGTGGACGTGGTGGTTGCCAACATCCTCACCAACCCCCTCAAGTTGCTCGCTCCGCTGCTCGCGGCTTCCGCCCGGCGTGGCGGACGGGTCGTGCTCTCGGGAATACTCAGCGCCCAGGCCGAAGAAGTCATGCAGATTTACGGCCAATGGTTTGACTTGGGCTCGCCTATTGTGGAAGATGGCTGGGTCTGCCTGTCCGGTAAAAAGCGATGAGCACGACCACCCAATGTCCCGCATGCGGCACCCGGTTCAAGGCCACCCAGGCGCAGCTGGAGGCCTTCCACGGCATGGTGCGTTGCGGTCATTGTCATGCGGCATTCAATGCCATAGAAAACCGCACCAGCCGGGAGTCCAGCCCCCAGCTTGATCTGCCCATTGTCCTGGAGGACCTGTCTCCCCCCGCGCCTGAGCACGCCGAACCGTCCCCGTTCGGCTGGCAGGCAGCGACTGCCGCCGACGAAGCCTCTCAGCATGCGGGCCGGCCGAGCGGCCCGGCGCGGCAGCGCCGTTTATGGCCGTGGGCCGGGGCGCTGACGCTGTTGTCCGCGTTACTGCTGGCGCAGGCGACCTACCTGTTCCGGGTTGAGCTCGCGGCGCAGCTCCCTGGGCTCAAGCCCACCCTGGTTGCCGCCTGCGGGGCGCTGCGTTGCAGCGTTCCCCTTCCCAGGAATGCCGACCTGATGAGCATAGAGTCGTCCAACATGGAAACTGACCCTGCGCAGCCGGGCGTGATCACGCTGAGCGTTACGCTGCACAATCTTGCCTCCTACTCCCAGGCTTACCCCAATCTCGAGCTGACGCTCACCGACACCACCGATAGCCCGGTGGGGCGCCGGATTCTGACACCCGCGGAATATCTCAAAGAGCCGGCCGACGAAAAAAATGGCCTGGCGGGCAACCGCGAAAGCGGCATCCGGCTGGCCATAGACGCCTCGGGGCTGAAAGCGGCGGGCTACCGGCTGTTTCTGTCCTACTGAACCCAAGGGGCGCAGGCCCTTCCTCCGCGCGCCGACTTCCGGTATAGTTTGCCCTGCCGTTCAGACCAACGGGAGAGCGTGCGCCACAAACGGAGTGGCGCACCGCCGAAGGCGCAACACCCGCAACCGCTCAGGCTCAAGAACCGCTGGAACAGGCAAATCTGGAGAGCGTCAATCAATTTGACCACCGAAGGGGCACACGGCACCGGCCGTAATCTCTCAGGTACCAAGGACAGATGGGGCGCAGCACGGTTTCGTGCTGCGCCCTTTTTCATTTACAGGATGCGAATATGACGTTGAAGCAGACCCCCTTGAATGCGGCGCACCGGGCCATGGGCGCGAAAATGGTGGACTTCGGTGGGTGGGATATGCCGGTGAACTACGGTTCGCAGATAGACGAGCACCACCAGGTGCGCCGCGACTGCGGCATGTTCGACGTGAGCCACATGCGTGTGGTGGACGCCAGAGGCGAGGGCGTGCGCGCGTTTCTGCGCTACCTGCTGGCCAATAATGCCGATAAGCTGACCACAACTGGACGAGCGCTCTACTCAACCATGCTGCGCCCGGACGGCGGCGTGCTCGACGACCTTATCATCTACTTCATGAGCGAACAGTGGTTCCGCATCGTGGTGAATGCGGGCACGGCCGACAAAGACATCGCGTGGATGAAGCGGCAGGCAGCGGAGCATGCGCCGCATCTCACCATCACTTCGCGCGACGATCTGGCGATGGTCGCCATACAGGGCCCGAATGCGCGCGCCAAAGTCTGGGAGGTGCTGCCGCAGACCAAGGCGGCGACCGAAAAGCTGATCAATTTTCAGGCGGCCGATTGTGGCGAGTATTTCGTGGCGCGCACCGGCTATACGGGAGAAGACGGCTTCGAGGTGATGCTGCCAAGGGAAAAAGCCGAACAGTTCTGGTATGCGCTGAGCAAGGCCGGGGTGAAGCCGATAGGCCTGGGCGCGCGCGATACCTTGCGCCTCGAGGCAGGCATGAACCTCTACGGCCAGGACATGGACGAGACCATCAGCCCGCTGGAAGCGGGGCTTGCCTGGACGGTGGACCTGAAGAGCGACCGTGACTTCATCGGCAAGGCCGCACTTCTGGCCAACCCGTTCCGGCGCAAGCTGGTGGGCCTCGTGCTGCTGGACCGCGGAGTACTGCGCAGCCACCAGAAGGTGGTCACGCCCCACGGCGAGGGCGAGATCACCAGTGGCACCTTTTCACCCACCCTGGACAAATCCATTGCCCTGGCGCGCGTTCCGAATGAAGTGAAACTCGGCGATACGGTTCAGGTCGCAATACGCGATAAAATGCTGTCTGCAAGAGTGGTGAAGTACCCCTTCGCCAGGAACGGCAGGGCAGTCGCAACCCTGTAGTCGCCAGCGATCTGTAATGACGCGACGCGCCCCACCGACTAACGACTAAACGCGAGGATCTGTTATGAGTAACCCAGCCAACCTGAAATACACGCCCACCCACGAATGGGTACGCACCGAAGCCGACGGCAGCATCACCGTGGGCATCACCCAGCATGCGCAGGAGCTGCTGGGCGACATGGTGTTCGTGGAATGCCCGGATGCGGGGCGCAAAGTGAGGGCCGGTGAAGAGTGCGCGGTGGTGGAGTCGGTCAAGGCCGCTGCCGATGTATACGCCCCGGTAGCCGGCACTGTGACCGGCGGCAACGGGGAGCTGGACGGTGCCCCGCAAAAGCTCAACGAGGATCCCTATGGCGCGTGGATCTTCAAGATGAAGCCGGACAATGCCGCCGACCTGAACAGCCTGCTCGATGCGGCCGCCTACCAGGCGCACGTGGACAGCGAAGCACATTGAGAACCCGTAAAAAAGCCGGGAAACGCCACACGGGAAAGGCAGTCGCCGTTCCGGCCAAGCGTTCCCGGTTCCTTATTTCCCGGATTTAAGCCATGCCTTTCATTCCCCATACCGACGCCGACATCCGCGAGATGCTCGCCGGCATAGGCGCTCCCAGCCTGGACGCGCTGTTCGAGGAAATTCCTGCCGCGCTTCGCTCCGGCAAGCTTACCGGCGTACCGGACGGCATGAACGAAATGCAAATCACGCGCCTGATGTCCGACCGTGCGGCCCAGGATGCGCCGTTGCTCAATTTCATCGGCGCCGGCGCCTACGAGCACCACATCCCCGCGGCGGTCTGGCGCATCGTCACGCGCGGCGAGTTCTACACCGCCTACACGCCGTACCAGGCGGAGGCGAGCCAGGGCACGCTGCAGGTGCTCTACGAGTACCAGACCATGATGGCCTCGCTCACCGGCATGGACGTATCCAACGCCAGCCTGTACGACGGCGCCTCCGGCCTGGCCGAGGCCATCCTGATGGCCGTGCGCTCCCACAAGACCTCGCACAAGGTGCTGATACCGGCCGGCGTGTCGCCGATCTACCGCAGCGTCGCGCAGAGCATCGTCAGACTGCAGGGCAACGAATTGGTGGAAATACCTTTCGATGCCGAAACTGGCACCGTCGACATGAAAGCGCTGCAGCAACACGCGGGAAGCGATGTCGCCGCACTGGTCATTCCGCAGCCCAACTTTTTCGGCGCGCTGGAGAAGGTGGACGAGCTGACCGACTGGGCGCACGCGCAGAACGCGCTGGCCATTGCGCTGGTCAATCCCACTGCGCTGGCCCTGCTCAAGGCGCCGGGGCAGTGGGGCGCCAAGGGCGCGGACATCGCGGTGGGCGACGGCCAACCGCTCGGCGCGCCGCTGTCTTCCGGCGGCCCCCATTTCGGCTTCATGTGCTGCAAGCAGGCCCTGGTGCGCCAGATGCCGGGGCGCATCATCGGGCGCACCGTCGATCTTGAGGGCAAGCCCGGCTTCACCCTCACCCTGCAGGCGCGGGAACAGCATATCCGCCGCGCCAAGGCCACCTCCAACATCTGCTCCAACCAGGGGCTGATGGTCACCGCGGCCACCATCTACATGGCGCTGGTGGGTGTGGACGGCCTGCGCCGCGTCGCCGCGGCCTCGCACAACAACACCGCCGCGCTGGCGGTGCAGGTTTCCGGCATTTCCGGGGTGAAGCGCACCTTCCATGGCCCGCACTTCCATGAGGTGGTCCTGCACCTCCCCAAGCCGGTCCCCGCGGTGCTGGCAAGCATGCAAGCCGACGGAGTGCTCGGCGGCTACGATCTTTCCGCGCACTATCCGCAACTGGGGCATGCACTGCTGGTCTGCGCCACCGAGACCAAGACGGAAGCGGACTTGCAGCAGTACACCGATGCGTTGCGCCGCGCGCTGCATGCATGAGGGGTGGGGTGGAAAGGACGAAAATCGGGCATAATTGGCGGATAAACAGGGGGAAAGACCAATGTCACTGCCGATTTTTCGCACCAAGTCCGTCACCGACGAAGCAAGCGGCAAGTCGGAACTGAAAAAAGTCCTGACCGCGTTTGATCTCACGCTGCTCGGGATCGGGGCGATCATCGGCACCGGCATCTTCGTGCTCACCGGCAAGGCCGCTGCCAATCAGGCGGGGCCAGCCGTGGTACTGTCGTTTATCGTTTCGGGTTTCGCCTGCGCCTTCGCGGCACTGGCCTACGCCGAGTTGGCCTCCGCGGTCGGGGGCTGCGGCAGCGCGTATGGCTACAGCTATGTCGCATTCGGCGAGGTCGTGGCCTGGATCATCGGGTGGATCCTGCTGCTGGAATACAGTGTCTCGGTCGCGGCGGTGGCCAACGGGTGGTCGGGCTACTTTGACAATGCGTTAAGCACTATGGGTATGGGCCTCCCCGATATGCTGACCAAGGCCCCCCATCTGGTGACGAACAACCTGGGTCAACTCGTCAATACGGGAGGCATTGCCAATTTTCCGGCGATGGCCATCATTCTGGTGCTGATGGGGTTGCTTATCATCGGCGTCAAGCAAAGCGCGCAACTCAACACGGGTATGGTGTTCGTCAAGGTGCTCACCATCTGCGTCTTCGTAGGCGTCGCGATATTCAACGTGCAGCCCGAGAACTGGCATCCGTTCATGCCCTTTGGCTGGTTCAATCAGGAAGCGGACGGCACGACCACCGGCGTGCTAGCTGGTGCATCGTTTGTATTCTTCGCCTACGTCGGCTTCGATGCCGTTTCCACAGCGGTTGAGGAGGCAAAGAACCCCCAGCGCGACGTGCCCATTGGCATCATAGGCTCCCTGATTTTCTGTACCGTGATTTATATCATTGTATCGGGCCTCTTGACCGGGATCGTGCCCTATAACCAACTGAACGTATCGTCGCCCGTGGCGCACGCGCTTATTTTAAGGGGGTATAGCTGGGCCTCGGCGCTCGTGTCAACAGGAGTGATTGCGGGGCTGACCACCGTCATGCTGGTGCTGTACTACGGGCTAACCCGCATCATCCTGGCCATGTCGCGCGACGGATTGGTTTCGCCATTCCTATCCAAGGTCGATCCGCAAAGAAGGACGCCGGTACGCGTCATCGTGATCACCGGCGTGATCATGGCGGTCGCGGCAGGCATGGCACCCCTCGATGCACTTGCCGAGCTCGTTAATATCGGCACCCTGTCTGCCTTTGTCCTCGTGTGTCTCGGTGTGATCGTGCTGCGCATCCGCCAGCCGCACCTGCACCGCCCCTTCAGGAATCCGCTCAACCCGGTGTTCCCCCTCCTCGGCATGGTTTCGTGCGGTGCGCTGATATATTTCCTGCCGGAGGCGACCAAGATCCGCTTCACCCTGTGGGTCGTTCTGGGGTTGATCGTCTATTTCACATACTCGATCCGGCACAGCAAGCTCGCGCGCTGAATTCTTCCCCCAGTAGGGACATGGTTTTACCGCGATCATCATCCTGTCCGATTTATCCCAAGGCCCGATTGTGCGGTAAAATTGCCGGATTAAACTTCGAGCAGGACTGCAATGTCATTCACCATCACCATCAAACCCAGCAACCACAGCTTCGCCGCCGAGGCGGATGAAACCATCCTCGATGCCGGGCTGCGCCATGGCTACACCATGCCCTACAGCTGCCGTGACGGCGTCTGCGGCGCATGCAAGGGAAAGATTGCGCAGGGCGAGGTGGATTATGGGCAGTACCAGCCATTCGCGCTGACCGAGGCCGAGAAGGCGGCGGGCTTGGCGTTGCTGTGCAAGTCCAAGCCCAAATCCGACCTGGTGATCGAAAGCCACGAAATTACCAATGGCAAGGAAATTCCAGTCAAGACGCTACCCACGCGCGTGCAGAAGATGGAGCGGGTGGCACCGGATGTGATGGCGTTGTATCTCAAGCTGCCGGCCAACGAGCGGCTGCAGTTCTTCGCCGGGCAGTACATCGACATCCTGATGAAGGACGGAAAGGCGCGCAGCTTCTCGCTGGCCAACGCGCCGCACGATGACGAATTTCTGGAGCTGCATATACGCAATATTCCCGGCGGCGCTTTCAGCCAGTATGTGTTCAACGACATGAAGGAGCGCGACATCCTGCGGGTCAAGGGGCCACATGGCTCCTTCCAGCTGCGAGAGGATTCGAGCAAGCCCATTCTGTTTGTGGCCAGCGGCACCGGCTTCGCGCCGGTGAAGGGCATGATCGAACACGCGCTGCAGATAGGCATCACGCGGCCGATGCATTTCTACTGGGGCTCGCGCATACAGGCCGACCTGTACATGCTGGACAAAGTGCGCGCCTGGGAAGCGAGGGGTGTCAAGTTTACGCCCGTCGTTTCGGACGAGCCATGGCCTGGGCGCACGGGCTTCGTGCACCAGGCAGTGCTGGACGACTATGCCGACCTCTCCGGCTACCAGGTGTACGCCTGCGGCGCACCTGTGGTGGTGGAGGCGGCGCACCGGGACTTCACCCGCCTGCGCGGCCTGCCGCAGGAAGAATTTTTCTCCGACGCCTTCTCGTTCGCACCAAAGACGTAAGGCATCGTGATTATCGCGATGATCGCGCGTTGAACATGCAACCGCGCAGCGGTAGTCCAAATCTTCAACGGATAAACAATAGCGGCGGATTCGAGACTGGCCCCAAGAGAGCGGAAACTGAACATTTTCGGATCAATCGAGTCCGATCCCGGCGATTCTCATGGATTCTCGGATCGCTGATACGCGCTGAGGTCTCCGTCGAGTCGGGCCATGCACTTCCAATGACGGCCAGCGCAATCCAACATTATGAAATTCTTTATGAATCTCGGAGTTGAGTTGGCCAACGGGGGCTTAACGTGACGCTAAACCAAAAAACATCCGCAATTGGCATAGACTTGCGAGCCCCGGCTCCAGAGGCGGATTGCCTGGACTGTCTGGTTGCGGTCCCTGCCGCAGTTGATATGATGAGAGCCGCAGAAGATGGCGGCTTCAAGATATTGAATTCGTTGATAAGCCATACTCGTGATTCATTCCAAAAATTGGACGTTCGTGAAGATTCGGGTATAAAAATCGTTGCTGCCTCCGCTCAAGATATCTTGTACAGGCACGTTGCCCGGCTTTCTATTATGGATAGGTACACCAGAATCTATTTTGAGCAGGCGGTTTGGTATTTTTTCACGCAATTAACTAGCCGTGGCGTTCGCACCTTCTACATACTTGATAACTCACTTCAAGATGACCGACTTGGAGCGTTGTTGCAGTTGTTTGACACGGGGGGAGTTGCAACCATTACGCCCCCGCGTGATGGAAGTGATTGGCCATCGCTATCTAAACAGATTCTTGCCGGGCTTGAGACAGTTGGTCATGCTGCTTATATCGAGCCAAATAGCGAAGTCAATCATATTGAGGCGGCAAAGGTAATGGCTCGAAGTTTGAAATGTGTTGCCACGTTTAGAAATCTTGCGCCCGATGACCCAGCGTTCGAGGTAATCAGATTTGTCACATAGTATCAGGTGAAATATTGCCACCGGGACAGAACCAACGGCGACAACCTCGACTAGGTTCGATTAAGTAGCCCGGCCATCGGCCCAGGCGATCAACCCTGCAAGCAGCCCTTCGTCCCCGCTGCCGGTAGCCACGACGTTGCCCCAGCCCAGGCTGCGCGCCACCATAGCGATGCGCTCGTGCGGCACGAACAGCGGCACGGCAGCGAGGCGTTTCCTCGCGGGCTCGTCCAGCATGCTCCACAAATGCGCGAATGCCTCGCTGCTGGTCACGGTCAGCGCATCCGGGTGCGCCTCCAGCAGCGTGTTCACATCATGCGCGGGTTTTGCGCGCTCGTAACAGGTCGCATATTCGACCTCGGCGCCCCGCGCCTTGAGCGTATCTCCCAGCAACTCGCGCCCCCCGTTGCCTCGAAAAATCGCGATGCGCCAGCCACGCACATCCTGCAACGCGGGCAAAGCGAGCAACCCTTCGCTGTCGAAATGTTCCGTGGGCACCATGACATCGGCAACGCCCAGTTTGCGCAAGGCCACCGCGCTCCCCAGGCCGACCGTGGCGATTTCTAGCGCTTCCGGCAGCGCGCCCCCCGTAGCGCGAATGGCCGCCATGCCGTAGCGCACGGCGTTCGGGCTGATGAAAATGGCCAAGTTGAACTCGTGCAGGCGCGCGGCGAGCCGGTGCAGCGCCGCCGGGTCCGACACCGGGGAGATTTCCAGCAGTGGAAACAGGATAGCGGCGCCGCCCGCTTGCTCGATGCCTTGCTTCAACTGCCCGGCCTGCTCGCGCGGGCGGGTGACGACGATTTTCAGTCCGTCCAGAGGCAAAGACCCCATGCGCGAATCAAACGGCCAACGCGGCCAGGATTTCGCCCGCACCCTGAGCGCGCAGTTCCTCGGCGATCCTGTTGCCCAGCGCCTCGGGCTGCGCCATATCGCCCGTCATCTCTGCCCGCATCATGCGCGTGCCGTCGGGGCTGGCGACGAACCCCCGCATATGCAGCTTGCCCGCTTTCACCTGCGCGAAGCCGCCCAGCGGCACCTGGCAGCTGCCGCCAAGCTGGCGGCTCAGCGCGCGTTCCGCCAGCACGCAGGCGGCGGTCTCGGGGTGGTGCAGCGGTTGCAGGGCGGCGATCACGTCCCCGCGCCCGGCGCGGCACTCGATGCCCAGCGCGCCCTGGCCGACGGCGGGCAGGCTGTCCTCGCTGGGAATGATGCCGCGAATACGGCCGCTCAACCCGAGGCGCTTGAGGCCGGCGGCGGCCAGGATGATGGCCGCGTACTGCCCCTCGTCCAGTTTGCGCAGGCGGGTCTGCACGTTGCCGCGCAGCGGCTCGATCTTCAGGTGCGGGAAACGGGCGCGCAGCTGGCTCTCGCGGCGCAGGCTGGACGTGCCCACCACGCTGCCGTGGGGCAGCTGGGCCAGGTTCTCGAACTTGCCGGAAACGAACGCGTCGTGCGGATCTTCGCGTTCGCCGATGGCGGCCAGAACGAATCCCTCCGGCAGTATCATCGGCACATCCTTCAGGGAATGCACCGCCAGGTCCGCGCTGCCGTTTTCCAGCGCCGTTTCCAGTTCCTTGACGAACAGCCCCTTGCCCCCGATCTTGGACAGGGTCACATCCAGAATGCGGTCACCCTGGGTCGTCATCCCCAATATGCTGACCTCGGTTTCTGGGTATAATGCGCGCAGCCGGTCGCGGATGTATTCTGCCTGCCACATTGCCAGCGCGCTTTCGCGCGAGGCGATGACCAGTTTTGCGGGGGCGCGATGCGCCGGGGTTGCCTGGCTCATTGAATATTCCTGATGTGTTGCCTTGTAGTCTGTTTGATTGAACCCGTCTGCGGCGCATTCTAGCATAGCGGAATGCGTGCGCGCTGACGCCCACGATATGGTAAAGAACGTAATGAATCTGTTAGCCGCGCCAGCGGACATTTCCAGTAAAGATGTGCCGCTGCGCGAAGACATCCGCTTGCTCGGACGCATTCTGGGCGATACGCTGCGCGAACAGGAGGGCGAAGAAACCTTTGAGCTGGTCGAGAATGTGCGTCGCGCCGCGGTCCGTTTCCGCAAGACGCAGGACGACAGGGACCGCGAGCAGCTGGAACAGATGCTGGATGGGTTGTCGCCGAAGGATACGCTCGCGGTGGTGCGTGCGTTCAGCTATTTCTCGCAGCTGTCCAACATCGCCGAGGATCTTCACCATAATCGCCGCCGGCGCGCGCACCTGAAGGCCGGCTCCCCGCCGCAGGAAGGCAGCTTGCAGCTGGCGCTGGACCGCGTCCAGGGAAGGCGGGTCGGTGCCGCAAAGCTGCAGGAGTTTTTCCGCCACGCGCTGGTATCACCTGTGCTTACCGCGCACCCCACGGAAGTGCAGCGCAAGAGCATACTGGATTGCCAGCTCATCATTTCCAGCCTGCTCTCCGAGCGCGACCGCATGGACATGACGCCCGACGAGCTCGCGGAAAACGAAGAGGCATTGCACCGCTTCGTGCTGATCCTGTGGCAGACGCGCATGTTGCGCACCTCCAAACTGACGGTGCCGGACGAAATCAAGAACGGCCTCGCGTACTACCGCTACACCTTCCTGGCGGAGATCCCGAAGATCTATGCAGAGCTCGAGAAGCAGCTGGAAGAGCGCTATGGCGAGCGCATCGCGGTTCCTTCGTTCCTGCGCATCGGCAGCTGGATAGGCGGAGACCGCGACGGCAACCCCTTCGTCACCAACGATGTGATGCGGGATGCCGCCGAACGCCATTCCGGACTGATCTTTGACCATTACCTCACGGAAACGCACATCCTGGGCACGCGCCTCTCGCTGTCGTCGCGTCTGGTCAAGGTCAGCCCGGAAATGGAGGAGTTTGCCGCGCAGTCGCCGGACCGGGTGGCCAGCCGCGAGGACGAACCGTACCGCCGTGCGCTGATCGCCATCCATTCGAGGCTTGCCGCCACGGCCAACGGGTTGGGGCACCGGGTGGAGCATCTGCTGCAGGATGACCTGGCTGCTGCCCCTTACGCGGACCCGCACGAATTCATCCGCGACCTCGACATTCTCCTCGACTCGCTGTACCAGCATCACGCTGTCTATCTGGCGCGGGGGCGGCTGGCCAATCTGCGTAGGGCGGTGGAGGTCTTCGGCTTTCATCTCGCGCCGCTCGACATGCGCCAGCATAGCGCCGTCCATGAGCAGGTCGTGGGCGAATTGTTTGCGCATGGCGCGAACAAGCCCGGCTATGGCGCGTTGGATGAGGCGGGGCGCTGCAACTGGCTGCTGACCGCGCTGCAGGCGGGTCGGAAGCTGGACGGCGATATGGACAAATTCTCGCCCGTGGCACAGAGCGAGCTGCGCATCATGCACACCGCGGCGGGTATCCATCACCGCTTCGGGCGCGCTGCGTTGCCGAACCACATCATTTCCATGACCGAGAGCGTCTCAGACCTGCTGGAGCTCGCGCTGATGTTGCAGCAGGCCGGGCTGCTGGAGGCGGGTCCGGAGCCGGTCCTGCACGTCAACATTATCCCGCTGTTCGAGACCATCGATGACCTGCGCGGCTGCGGTGCGATCATGGATGAACTGTTCTCTCTGCCCTGGTATCGCTCCCTGCTCGCGAGCCGGGGCAACACCCAGGAGGTGATGCTGGGTTATTCGGACAGCAACAAGGATGGCGGCTACCTTACCGCGAACTGGGAGCTGTACAAGGCTGAGATCGAGCTGGTGAAGGTATTCGAGAAGCACGGCGTGGAAATGCGCCTGTTCCATGGCCGCGGCGGCACGGTTGGCCGCGGCGGCGGCCCGAGCTACGAAGCCATTTTGGCGCAGCCTCCGGGCAGCGTGAACGGCCAGATCCGCATCACCGAACAGGGGGAGGTCATCGCCAGCAAGTACTCCAACCCGGAGATCGGCCGGCGCAACCTGGAGACCCTAGTTGCGGCCACCATGGAGGCGACGTTGCTGCACCACCACGGCGCAGACAGCACCATGCCGGAATACCACCGGATTCTGGAGCAGCTGAGTGCCGATGCGTATGCCGCGTACCGCAAGCTCGTATACGAGACGCCCGGCTTCACTGATTATTTCTTCCAGGCGACGCCCATCCGCGAGATTGCCGAGCTCAACATCGGCAGCCGCCCCACGTCGCGCAAGGCGATGGCCCGCATCGAGGATCTCCGCGCGATCCCCTGGGTGTTCAGTTGGAGCCTGAGCCGGATATTGCTGCCGGGCTGGTACGGCTTCGGCAGTGCCGTACAGCAATTCCTGCACAGGGAAGGCGAGGCGGGGCTCAGGCAATTGCAGGCAATGTACAAGGACTGGGCATTCCTGCGCACGCTGCTGTCCAACATGGACATGGTGTTGTCCAAGACCGATATGGGCATCGCCTCCCGTTATACGGAATTAGTGCAGGACGAGGCGCTGGGCAAGGCCATCTTCGGCGCGATCGAGGCGGAGTGGCAACGCACGATAGACAGCCTGTTTGCAATCACCGGAGCCACCACGCTGTTGCAGGATAATCCGAGCTTCGCGCGCAGCCTGACCACGCGCACACCGTACATTGATCCGCTCAACCACCTTCAGGTCGCGCTGCTGCACCGACACCGCGCCGGCGACGACGATGTGCTGGTGAAGCGGGCGATACACCTTACCATCAATGGCATTGCCACGGGCCTGAGGAACAGCGGATAAAACCCCGGCACCGGCGTCTGCTACTTGAAGGCCTTCACGATGAACTGCTGCCTGCGGCTGATCATCAGACGCTCATCCAGGCCCTTGAGCTTCACGGTCCAGTGGGGCTCCCCGTTCGGGGTGTCCGTTACCTTTTCGAACCCCTCGATTGCATCCTTTGCAACCAGGCAGTTGCGATGTATCCGCACGAAGCGTGCGGCATGCTCCTTTTCCAGCATGCTGAGCGCTTCCTCGATCAGATACTCGCGCTCCGCGGTGCGGACGGTGACATACTTGAGCTCGGCGCGGAGGAAGAGCACGTCCTCGACCGGAATGAGGATTACCTTTCCGCGCTCGTGAATGGAAAGATTCTTGCGTGGCTCCGGCAACAGTTCCTGCAGCACCTCTATGCTAGGCGGCACGGCATTCCGTGCGTGCCTCAGCGCGTCAAACAGGCGGCCTAGGCGTATCGGTTTGAGCAGGTAGTCCATGGCATGTAATTCGAATGCCTTGACCGCATAAGTATCGTAGGCGGTTGTAAAGATGATGGCGGGCGGGTCGGGCAGCTTGTTCAGGTGCTGTGCCAGTTCGATGCCATCCATTTGTGGCATGCGAATGTCGACCAGCACCACGTCGGCGTGGATTTCGGCGAGTTTCGTGAGCGCTTCGACACCGTTGGCGGCATCTCCTACATACTCCAGCGGGAGTTGGCTGCTGCAATCGGCGAGCAGCTCCTTGAGGCGGTTGCGCGCGGGAGCTTCGTCGTCCACGACGAATACAGTCAATGGCAACTCCACGAAACTCATGTGATCTCCTCTTGCACGTAGGGCATGATGATCTGCACGCGGTAGAAATCGGGCCCGCACTGCACCTTATATTGGGCCTCGATGTCGAACAGCAGCTCCAGGCGCTCCCGGATGTTGTCCAGCGCGAGCTTGTTGCCAACATGGCGCGTGCCGGGTTCCGGGCACGGGTTGTAGACCTCGAGATGCATTTCACCGCCGTGTCGTCCGAGCCGGACGTCAATCGCACCGCCGCCCGCCAGGGGCTCAATCCCATGATACACGGCATTTTCCAGCAGGGGCTGCAATATCAGGGGCGGCACCATTGCGTCGCGCGGAAGGTCCTCGGTGTGCCAGTTTACGGTCAAGCGCTCGCCCAGCCGCAACTGCTCCAGCGCCAAATAGCGGCGTGAAAGCTCGACCTCGCGGTTCAGCGGGACCAGTTCCTGGTCATGCGCCATGGCCATGCGAAACAGGTCCGACATATCCTCCAGCGCAGTCTCGGCTCGCTTCGGGTTCGAGCGAACGACGCTGAGCACGGTGTTAATGCAATTGAACAGAAAGTGCGGCCGAATGCGTGCCTGCAGGGCCTGCAGCCGGGCGCGGTAAATGGCGGGGGAAAGCGCGAGCGCACGCAACCGAAAGTATGCGAGCAGTGCGCCTGTCCCGGCGACGGCGACCAGGATGTCTCGCCAACTGCGAAAGCCGCCGGGTTCATAGGGCGAAACGTAAAGCTCCCCCCCAATCTCAACGGCCACCAGGGTAATGGCGCCCACCGCGGCCGCCGTCGCCGCGCTACCCTGCCAGCGGGGCAGGCGCGCCAGCTGCGGGCTCAGCGCGTAAAGCAGCAGCAGACTGGAGAGCAGTACCGGTTGAAGCGGCGCCGCAATTTGCATGAACTGCTGGGGCAGGTCCGGCCAGGACACGGCGCGCATCAAGGCTAAAAGGAGGGCGGTTCCGTTTGCCAGTAGCAGGGTCCGCAGCAGCACCCCCTGGCTGCGAAAGTCCGGCAGCGCGTCGTGTGGCGGGGTTTGCTTTATAATCGAGGTCTTCGGCATGGCACGTTACGATAGGCTAGCCCGTATATTCTGGACAAGAGACGATGACGTTGCAAGACAAACAAGCTTGGTCGGGCAGGTTCGATGAGCCCGTGGCGGAACTGGTAAAGCGCTATACGGCGTCGGTGGGTTTCGACCAGCGGCTTGCGTTGTTTGACATACAGGGGTCCCTCGCGCATGCGCAGATGCTGGCAGCCTGCAATATCATCTCGGCGCAGGACCTGGCTGACATCAAGCGCGGCCTGGCGCAGGTTGAGAATGAAGTCATCAACGGAAGTTTCATCTGGTCACTGGACCAGGAGGACGTGCATCTCAACATTGAGAAGCGCCTAACATCGCTGGTGGGCGACGCTGGCAAGCGCTTGCATACCGGACGTTCCCGGAACGACCAAGTGGCAACCGATGTCCGGCTCTACCTGCGTCACGCCATTGACGAGGTGAACGGACTGATCCACGCGCTGCAGGCTGCCATCGTAGAGCTGGCCGCCCGGCACACGCGTACCATCATGCCCGGATTCACCCACCTGCAGGTCGCCCAGCCGGTGAGCTTCGCGCACCATCTGCTGGCCTACTTCGAGATGCTCCGGCGCGATGTGGAGCGGCTCTCCGATTGCCGCAAGCGCGTCAACCGACTCCCGCTTGGAGCGGCGGCACTAGCCGGTACCAGCTATCCCATCAAGCGTGAGTACGTCGCCGAACTTCTGGGCTTTGAGGGCGTATGCGAGAACTCGCTCGATGCCGTCTCCGACCGCGACTTCGCCATCGAATTCACCGCCGCCGCTGCCCTCGTCATGACGCATCTGTCGCGGCTGTCGGAAGAGCTGATCCTGTGGATGAGCCCGCGCTTCGGCTTCATCGACATTGCCGACCGCTTTTGTACCGGCTCCTCCATCATGCCGCAAAAGAAGAACCCCGATGTCCCCGAGCTGGTGCGGGGCAAGACAGGTCGAGTAAACGGCCATCTGGTTGCCTTGCTGACGCTGATGAAGGGCCAGCCCCTGGCCTATAACAAGGACAACCAGGAAGACAAGGAGCCGCTGTTCGACACCGTCGACACGCTCACCGCGACCTTGCGCATCTATGCCGACATGGTGGCGGGCATCACGGTTAAGCCGGAGGCCATGCGCAGCGCGGCCCTGCAGGGCTACGCCACTGCGACCGATCTTGCGGATTACCTGGTGAAGAAGGGTCTCCCATTCCGTGACGCGCACGAGGCGGTGGCGCACGCGGTGCGCTTTGCCGTGCAGCGGCGTTGCGACCTGAGTGAACTCAAGCTGCAGGAGCTGCAGCAGTTTTCCCCCCTGATCGAGAACGATATATATGACGTGCTGACTCTGGAAGGCTCGCTATCCGCGCGCAACCACCGCGGCGGGACCGCTCCGCAGCAGGTGGAGTTGGCCATCGCCCAGGCCCGGGACTATCTGGCCGCCAAGGGATAAAAAAAGGGCGATCTAATGATCGCCCGGAGTAGGAGGAGAGTAAGAAAGTACGGGCTGTTTCCAACCCGGAGCTCTAACACCCGGACGAACTATAGCGGTGCGCCGCGTGGATTCATATATGCCTGATGGCCTATATATTTTGCGATTCGGCGGCCGATATCTATATCTTTAGCAATGCCTTCAATTCGCCGCCCTGATACATTTCGGTCATGATATCGGATCCGCCGATGAACTGGCCGTTGATGTAAAGCTGCGGAATGGTCGGCCAGTTGGAAAAGTCCTTGATGCCCTGGCGGATGGCGGGATCCCGCAGTACATCGACGCTGAAGAAATCCTTCACCCCCAGGAGGTTGAGTATACGGACGGCGTTGGCGGAGAACCCGCACTGCGGAAGCTGGGGCGTGCCCTTCATATAGAGAACGACGGGGTGACCGCCGACTTGCTGTTTGATGATATCTTGAATATCCATGGGGACAATCCTGAGCAAAATACTTGGGTAATTCTAGCCAACAAGACGGGCGTGGTCAAGCGGAACGGGGATTCAACTGAAATTTTCGCCCACGGAAAAGATCAATCGATGCTCGCGTATTGCATAACGGTCGGTCATGCCGGCAATGTAATCGGCAATCGCACGCGCGCGGTTATGTTCAGCCAGTTGGTACTGTGGCGGCAACAACCGGTTGTCGTCCATAAATGCCGCAAACAGGTCACTAATGATGCGGTGTGCCTTGGCGCTCATGCGCATGACACGGTAATGGCGGTACAACTGAGTGTAGAGGAAGGATTTCAGGGCGCGGTTCTCTCCCCGCATTTCTTCGCTGAAGGCCACCAGCGGGGGGCCCGCTCGCACATCGTCGAGGCTTCGCACTCCGTGGCGCGTGAGATTGTCCTCGGTCTGCCGGATCAGATCACTAACCATGGCATTAATCATGCGCCTTACGGTCTCGTGAATCAAGCGCCTTTCTGGGATGCCCGGGTGCTCCTGGCGGACGGATTCGAGGAATGCAGGAAAGATCCCGACTGTCGAAATCTGCTCGAGCGTAATCAGGCCGGAACGCAGGCCGTCATCAACATCATGGTTGATGTAGGCGATCTCATCCGCGAGGTTGGCGATCTGGGCCTCCAGGCTCGGGCGCGTATTGTTGAGGAAACGTGCTGCAACTTCTCCAAGCTCCGCCGCGTGTGGGAGCGAGCAATGCTTGAGGATGCCCTCGCGCGTCTCAAAGCAGAGGTTCAGGCCATCGAAGTTGGCGTAGCGCTCCTCCAACATGTCCACCACGCGCAGCGATTGGAGGTTGTGCTCGAATCCCCCGTGCGCCTTCATGCACTCATTAAGCGCATCCTGCCCTGCATGGCCAAACGGCGTGTGGCCGAGATCGTGAGCAAGAGAAATGGCCTCCACGAGATCCTCGTTTAGCTGGAGGCGCCGCGCGATGGACCGCGCGATCTGGGCTACCTCGATGCTATGAGTCAAGCGGGTGCGGAAAAGATCCCCTTCGTGGTTAACGAACACCTGCGTCTTGTATTCGAGGCGCCGAAACGCGGTAGAGTGAATAATACGGTCCCGATCCCGCTGGAACTCAGTGCGGCCAAACGGCGCGTCTTCCGGGTGGCTGCGTCCCCGCGAGTTCTCGGCGCTGACCGCGTACGGGGCAAGGGCTTTCATGCCTGGCACAGACCCAGAGTCTGGCGCAGCAGAGCTTCCGGCACGTCTCCGCTCACCACCCCCTGGCCTAGGGACTTGAGCAGCACGAATCGGATCCTGCCGCCGGCAACCTTCTTGTCCAGGCCCATCAGCTGCAGGTACGTCTCGGTACCAAGCGCCGGCGCAACCACGGGCAGCCCGGCACGTTCGAACAGCCGACGAATGCGCACCACATCCTGGGTGCTGATCCAGCCGAGGCGTTGCGAAAGGTCGGCGGCCAGGACAGTGCCGGCCGCCACGGCCTCGCCGTGCAGCCAAGCGCCGTAGCCCATTCCTGCTTCGATGGCGTGCCCAAAGGTGTGTCCAAGATTCAGCAGCGCTCGCACGCCGCTCTCCCGCTCATCCGCACCCACCACTTCCGCCTTGTTTTGGCAGCTACGGGTGATCGCGTACTGAAGTGCGCCCGCATCGCGGCTAAGCACCTTATCGACGTTCTGTTCCAGCCACTCGAGAAAGGGCAAATCGCGGATCAGGCCATACTTGATCACCTCCGCCAGGCCCGCGCGCAATTCCTGGTCCGGCAGGGTATCCAACGTCGAAATATCGGCGAGGACGGCCCGCGGCTGGTAGAAAGCACCAATCATGTTCTTGCCCAAGGGGTGGTTGATCCCGGTCTTGCCCCCCACCGAGGAATCCACTTGCGCCAGCAGGGTGGTCGGAATCTGGATAAACGGTACTCCGCGCAGATACGTGGCGGCGGCAAATCCGGTCATGTCGCCGATCACGCCTCCGCCAAGGGCAATCAGCGGAGTCGAACGTTCACAGCGGTGCCGCAGGAGGGAATCGTAGATCAGGCCCAGGCTGTCCGCGTTCTTGTACTCCTCGCCATCCGGCAGGATGACCGGAACGACCTCCACCTGCCGCGACTGAAGTGCGGCGTCAAGCCGCTCGAAATACAGCGCTGCCACCGTGGTGTTGGTCACCACCGCGCACTTTCCGGATTGAAGATAGGGCAGCAGCAAGTCGACTTGCTCCAGCAGGTCGCTGCCGATGTAAATAGGGTAGCTCCTATCGCCGAGGCCGACGTTCAGTGTTTGCATGTGATGTCTTGTGGAGTAGTCAGATGTTCGAGCTCGCCCTGAAGCTTGTTGACCAGGCTCTGGGCGCTTTGCTTGCCCGACGGAACGATCAAGTCGGCAACTTCCGTGTAGAGTGGATCGCGTTGTCTGTATAGCTCCTTGAGGCGACCAAGCGGATCGGAGGTCTGCAGGAGCGGCCGGTTGCGGTCGTGGCGGGTGCGCTGCCAGAGATCGTGCACCGATCCTTTGAGATAGACCACGGTTCCGTTACGCGCAAGCTCAGCCCGGTTTGTGGCGCTCAGTACGGCACCGCCGCCCGTCGCCAGGACCACGTTGTCCAGCAGCACCAGCTCCTGAATGACGGCGGACTCCCGTTTGCGGAATCCGGTTTCTCCTTCGACGTCGAAAATGTGCGTGACCGTCACCCCGGTCCGCCGCTGAATTTCCTCGTCGCAGTCTATGAAAGTCTTCCCAAGCTGCCGCGCCAGAAGTTTGCCAATGGTGGTTTTCCCGGCACCCATCATTCCGACCAGAAAGATATTGCCGGACCGGCGCTTCGGGCTGGGTGTGGCGGCGTTATGCATGGTCGAATTGTATCCGAAAAATCCGGGGCGGCAGCAGGGCGCCAAACGAAAAGGCCCGGCACAGGCCGGGCCATATGCGAAGCGCGCCGCGTCAATTCAAATTGAGGCTGTCCTTCAGAATCTTGGGCGTAATGAACACGAGCAGTTCGCTCCTGTTATCCACCTTGGTGGAGTTCTTGAAGAACCAGCCGATGATCGGGATGTCCCCCAGCAGCGGCACCTTGGTGTCGGAAGTGCTGCTGTCCTTGGCAAAGACGCCGCCGATGACCACCGTTCCGCCGTTGTCCACCACAACTTGAGTCTCCACGGCCTTGGTGTCGATGCTGGGCACCCCTGCGTAGATGTTGCCCACAGAATCCTGGGTGACCTTCAGCTTCATCGCCACATGGTCGTCGGGCGTGATCTTCGGCGTAACCTCGAGGCTCAGCGTGGCGTTCTGGAACGCGACGGCGGTGGCGCCGCTGCTGGTGGCCTGCTGGTAGGGTATTTCGGTACCCTGGACAATCTTGGCCAGCACATTGTCGGCCGTGACCACACGCGGGCTCGCAATGTTGCGCGACGTGCCATCGAGTTCCGTAGCCATCAGTTCCAGGTCGAGCGTCTTGGTGTTGGTCGGATTGAACAGCGAGAATTGCAGTCCCCCGGTGCCGTTGGTGGCGCCGGGCAGGTTTACGGATCCGTTCGCGTTGCCGAGCTGGCCGCCCCCAGCGTGGAACCCGGCAATCGGCGCCGCCTGGTTGGTCGAGGCGAAGCCCAGCCTGCCGCCCAGGGTGCGCGTGAACTTATCGCTCGCCGACACGAAACGCGCCTCGATCATCACCTGCCGCACCGCCACGTCGACCTGCTGGATGAGACGGCGGACCTCCTCGAGGCGCGATGGGGTGTCCTGGACGAACACGGTGTTGGTGCGGGCGTCGACCACCGCGCTGCCGCGCTTGGACAGGATGCGCTGATCCTTGCTGGAAATGAGCGCGACGATGTCGGCGCCTTTCTGATAGCTCAATCTAAAGCTTTCGGTGTGCAGCGGTTCCAGCTCGGACACGTCCTGGGCCACGGTCATCTGAACCTTTTCGCGCGCGGCGATTTCTTCGCGCGGTGCGACCTGGATCACGTTGCCGCTCTTGCGCATATCCAGACCTTTGCTTTGCAGAATGATGTCCAGCGCCTGATCCCACGGCACGTCCTTCAGGCGCAGAGTGAGGCTGCCGGTCACGCTGTCGCTGATGACGACGTTTAGTCCCGTGAAGTCAGCAATGACACTGAGGGCCTCGCGCACCGCGATGTTCTGGAAGTTGAGGGTCAGCTTGTCGCCCGAGTAAACCGGTTTGCCGTCCTTTTTGGCGCGCTCATCCGGAAGCTTCTGCTTGATCTCCACAACGAACTTATTGTCCGTCTGGTAGGCCGCGTGCTCCCAAAGCCCCTTGGGCGAGATGACCATGCGCACGTTATCGCCCTGAGAGAAAGTGTCGACGGTTTCCACCGGGGTGGCGAAGTCGATCACGTCGAGTTTGCGCTGGAGGGAGCGCGGCGCCTTGGTGTTAATGAAGTCAACGACGATCTGGCTTCCCTGCTGCCGCAAGTCGATTCCCGTGCCGGGATCAGAAAGCTCTACTTCAACCCGCCCCTCCCCGTTGGGCCCGCGGTGGAAATCGATGTCGCGGAGGCTGTGTCCACGGACGCTCGGCAACGCTTCCGCGAAGCGCGTCGTCTTGGGGGCACTGGCAAGATTGCTCAAGGTGATTACGACGTTGTTGCCCTCGATTCTGGAGTCGTACGCCATCATCTTGCCGAGGTTGGCAACCACCCGTGTGCGGCTGCCCCCCTGGACGATGTTGATGCTGCGCAGATCACCTTGCTCGACCTGCTGCACTGACCTGCCGAGGTCATTTACGGTACCCGGAAAATCGAAGGCGACGCGCGGAGGCGTGCTGATTGCAAACTGGCCCGGCACTGCAGCTGGCGGATTCTTGAGCGTTACGGAAATCACCAGCTTGCCGTCAGGCGTGGCACTGACGTTCAGGGCCTGCAGGCTGTTTTGCGCCCCGGCGTCGCTTTGCGCATGCGCCCCGAAGGCATGCAATGCGCATGCCAGGACCAAGAATCGGATGCTGCGGCTCATCGCCTTGTCAATCTGGCTCATGTTTACTCCCTGTCATTCCTGTAATTGCAGGGTACTGTAGCGCTCGGTCCATTCGCCCGAGCTGTCCTGTACCATTTCCTTAAGCTTGATTTCTGTCTCGGTAATCGACGTTATCTGCCCGAAATTCTGTCCCATATAGTTGCCCACCTTGACGTGGTGCAGCTTCCCGTCCGGCGCCATGATCACGCCGTTCGCCGATTTGTGGATGTAAAGGTAGCCCACCATCTTCAGGCTCTCCAGCGGAAATTCTTCCAGCTCCTCTTTGTGATGCGCTGCCGGCTCGCCGGGGCTCCCGGGCTTGCGGGCAACCTGCGGCTTGCGCGGCTTGAAGGGATCGGGCAGGTTGGTGGAGTTGTCGTAAGTAAAGGGCTCGTAGGGCTTGACCTCGGGCGGCGCCTCGATCTTTCCCCGCATGTCCGCTCCGGATGTCCTCACGAATTCCTGCAAATCCTGAAATTCGTCGGTACCGCACCCGGCGAGCAGTGTCACTGCGGGGATCCATATCCAGCTTCTCGCGCTCATTTCTTCGCCCCGCCCTTTTGCGCAGCCAATTCGCTCTCCTCGAGGTAACGGTAGGTGCGCGCCGTCGCATCCATCGCCAGTGAAGATCCTGACGGCTGAATGGAAATGTCGTTCAGTATCACGATGCGGGAAAGCTGGGAGATGTCGCTCGCGAATTTCCCCAGATCATCGTAGCTGCCCACGACCTTGATAGAGATCGGCTGCTCGGTCAGCACGCCCTTGACTACCTCGGGCCCGGGCCTGAACAGGTCGAACTGAAGCCCCCGCCCAAGCCCCGCCTGGTTGATGTCCTGCAACAACTGGTCCATGTCGGCCTTGCTCGGCAACTGCTTCAGCAGTGCGCCGAACGACTGCTGCGTATCGAGCAGCTGCTTCCTGATGAGGTCGAGGTTGATCGCCTCGCGCTTCTTGTTCAGGAAAGATTCCTTCAACTTGGCCTCCTGGTCCACCTTGCTGCTGTACTCGGTATATTGGTCCTGCCAATCGAAGAGATACCCGAGTGCCACAATCGCCAGGAATATCGCGGCAAATGCCAAGTTCTTGACTGCCCACGGCCAGCCGCCGGGGTCCTTCGGGTTGATGTTCTGCAGGTCACTCCAAAGCTTTTTCAGGTCCATGACGTGCCCCTATTGTTTCCTGCCGAGACCGGCGCCCGCCGCAGGCGCTGCCGCCGCCGCGCTCGCGGGCGCGGGCGCGGGTGCGGAAGCCGCCTTGCCGGCCGATCCAGCCACGGCCGCGACGCCGGACGCCGCCGGGGAAGCCCCCAGGGCCTTTTTGGTCAGGTTGAACGTCATCGTAAATTCGTTGGTGCGCTCCAGGCCAACCGTAGTTGAATGAACCTCGAGCAAGGTCGGTGTGTCGAGCCAGGGCGAGTTTTCGATGGCGCGCATAAGGGTCGACACCCGCGCGTTGGACTGGGCGATGCCGACGACACTGATCTTACTTCCGGTCTGCTTGAGCGATTTCAAGTAAACGCCGTCCGGCAGGATGCGCAGCATCTGATCCATCAGGTGCACGACGTCGGAGCGGGTGCTCTGCAGGTTCTCGACCACCTCCTTGCGCGCAAGCAGTGCCTTGGTTTGCTCCCGCAGTCGCTTGAGCTCCTCGATCTGCTTGTCGAGCTTGGCAATCTCGCCGTTCAGGAACTGGTTCCGTTTGTCCTGGTAGAAGATGCGCGCACTCATGAACACATGGCCGACACCCACCAGCACACCGGCGAGGATCGCAGCCACGACGCATAGCGAGATGAACTGTATTTGACGCCGCCGGCGCTTTTCGGCGCGGTGGGGCAGAAGGTTGATGCGTATCATGACGGGTCGAACCTCCGCATCGCCAGTCCGCAAGCGATAAGCAATGCAGGCGCGTCCACCTGAAGCTGGCGGGGCTTGATCCGGCTGGAAAGCTTCATCTGCCCAAACGGATTGGCCACCAGGGTGCTGACCTGGGTGCGCGAGGCGACCGCGTCGTCCAGGCCGGCGAGCGTGGCGCAGCCGCCAGCGAGGGCAATGTAGTTGACCTCGCTGTACTGCTGGGACGAGGTGAAGAAGAACTGGATCGCCCGTGCGACTTCCGCGGCAACGTTCTCGCGGAACGGTGCCAGCACGTCGCTTTCGTAGTTGTCGGGCAGGCCACCCTCGCGCTTTCCTTCCTCGGCCTCCTCGGCGGACAGTCCGAACGCTGCCTGAATTTGCTGGGTCAGTTGGGCACCGCCTATCTGTTGGTCACGCATGTAGAGCGATTGCCCGTTACGCAGAATGTTCACGTTCATCACAGTGGCGCCGATGTCGACCAAGGCGATACACTGATCGACCGCACCGTCCGGCAATGACTGCCTGATTTGCTCGAATGCCGTCTCCGCGGCATAGGGCTCCACGTCCACGACCTTGACCGTCAGGCCAGCGGTCTGCGCAGCAGCGACACGGTCTTCCACGTTGGCCTTGCGCGAGGCCGCCAGCAGCACCTCGACGTTTTCCCCGCCGGGTGCCGGTCCAATAACGGCAAAATCCAGATTGACCTCGTCAATGGCGAAGGGAATATACTGGTTCGCCTCCGCTTCTACCTGCGCCTCCAACTCCTCTTCCCGGGCGCTGCCGGGGAGAACGATCTTCTTGGTAATAACGGCCGCAGCCGGTAGTGCCAATGCGACATTCTTTATGCGCGTGCCCATCCGTTTCCAGGCCTGGCGCAGGGTATCCGCCACCGCATCGAGATTGTTGATGTTGCCGTCGCTTATCGCGTCCTTCGGCAAGTCTTCGATGACATAATGCTCCAGCACAAAGCCCTTGCCTTTGGCGATTTCGCTCAACTCCACCATCTTGACGGAGGATGACGATATATCCACGCCAATAAGCGGCGGGCTTTTCGCCTTCAGAAAATCTAGCTGGATTTCAAAATTCCCTTTAAGCATGGACTGGTTAGGGCTTTTTCGTATAAACTGGTTTAAATCCTAGCAATAACTATTGTTTTTGTAAAGTTTTTGGTTTGGTGTTATTTTCCTTGCCAAAGCCGATATAATTTGGCACCGCACATTTTCCGTCCGATCGCAAACATGAAATTCCGCTCACGCCGGTGGTTCTACCCGGCCGTTGCCGTTACGGCGCTTGTTCTACTGCCGATCCTTATCCTACTGTTCGCAGCGCTGGTCACCTACCCGACACTGCCCTCGCTTGATGCATTGATCAAATACGAGCCCAAGCGCCCGCTTCAAGTATTCAGCGCGGAGGGCACCCTGATCGGTGAGTTCGGCGAGGAAAAGCGAACCCTCGTCAAGATCGAGGAAGTTCCGGACCTGATGAAGAAGGCCATACTGGCGGCGGAGGACGAACGCTTCTACGAGCACGGCGGCGTGGACTATATCGGCGTGATGCGCGCTGCCTATTCAAACCTGATCTCTGGGGGGGCGAAGCAGGGTGCCAGCACAATCACCATGCAGGTGGCGCGCAACTTCTTTCTGAGCAACGAAAGGACGATGTCAAGAAAATTCAACGAGACACTGCTCGCGTTCAAGATCGAACACAACCTCAGCAAGGACGAAATTCTTGAGCTCTACATCAACCAGATTTACCTTGGACAGCGTGCCTACGGATTCGCAACGGCTGCACTGGTTTATTTCGGGAAACCCCTGGATAAACTGAGCGTTGCGGAAATGGCGGTGCTGGCCGGGCTGCCCAAAGCGCCTTCGGCCTTCAATCCGGTGGTTAATCCGAAGCGTGCGAAGCTGCGCCAGATATATGTGCTCCGTCGCATGCACGAGCTTGGGTACATTGATGACCAGCAGTTCGCCGCAGCCCAGCAACAACCCCTGCACACCAGACGAGGCGGCCAGGCGTTCGCCGTGCATGCGGACTATCTCGCGGAGATGGTGCGCCAGGCGATGTACGAACGCTATCAGGAAGAAGCCTACAACCAAGGCTACAAAGTGTACACCACGATTCGCCTGGCTGACCAGGACGCCGCCTATTCGGCGCTGAGAGCGGACGTGGAGGATTATGATGAGCGCCACGGTTATCGCGGGCCGGAGGGTTATGTCGACCTGAGCAAGGACCACAGTGAAGACGCCATGGAAGAGGCACTGCAGGACGCCGATGACAGCGATGATCTGGTGCCCGCCATCGTTCAGGCTGTCGACCACAAGAAAATTCATGCATACTGCAAGGGCGGACAGATCGCCGAGATCAATACCGAAAAGCAGACTCTGGCGCGACAGGCGCTCGGCGGAGGCGTCCCCTTGAACCAGCGCATTCGCGTGGGCTCCATCATCCGCATCAAACAGGATGCAAAGGGCGTCTGGAACCTCGGACAGCTTCCCCAGGTGGAGGCGGCGTTCGTGTCGGCCAGCCCGCGGGATGGCGCCATCTATTCCCTGGTCGGCGGGTTTGACTTCAATCGCAACCAGTTCAATCACGCCACCCAGGCGTGGCGCCAGCCCGGGTCGAGCATCAAGCCATTCATATACTCCGCCGCGCTGGAAAAGGGATACACACCGGCGACGGTCATCAACGATGCCCCGCTGGTTTTTGACACCGTGGAAACGGGCGGCGAAGCGTGGGAGCCAAGAAACTACGACGGCACCTACGATGGCCCGATCACCATGCGCCAGGCGCTTACCCGGTCCAAAAACCTGGTTTCCATTCGCATCCTGCAGGCCATTACACCGCAATATGCGCGCGACTACCTGACCAAGTTCGGTTTTGAGGCCGAGAAGCATCCCCCCTACCTCACCATGGCGCTCGGGGCCGGCTCGGTCACGCCGATGAAGATGCTGGAAGGCTATTCCGTGTTCGCCAACGGCGGATTCCACGTAAGCCCGTACTTCATCCAGCGCATCGAGGATGCAAACGGCAAGGTGCTATACCAGGCGGCTCCGGCCGTGGCCGGGGAAAACGCCGAGCGGGCGATCGACGTCCGCAATGCGTACACCATGGTCAACATGATGCAGGACGTGGTCCGCCACGGCACCGCGTTCAAGGCCATGGACCTCGGTCGCCAGGACCTGGCCGGCAAGACCGGCACCACCAGCGATTTCCTGGATGCCTGGTTCTGCGGCTTTCAGCCCACCGTGGTGGGCATCGCCTGGATCGGTTTCGACACTCCGCATACCCTGGGCAGCGGGGAAACCGGCGGCGGCGCCGCGCTGCCGATGTGGATCTCGTACATGGGGACGGTTCTGAAGAATGTGCCGCAAGCCACGTACACCATGCCAGAAGGGATGGTCGGTGCGCGAATCAACCAGCAGGGGCTGCGCGATCCCGCTGGCGACCGCACCGAAGTCTTCTACCAGGAAAATCTTCCACCCGAACAAGGTCCCGTGCAGCAGGATGCCTCTGCCAAGCCTGCCGATTCGGTGAGGGAGCAATTGTTCTGACATGACCAAGAGCCACGCACTGAAGCGCGATCTGATGCGGGAGCAGCTCGCGCACCAGGCGGCCAAGCTGATGGCGGAAGGCATCACCGATTATGCTTTTGCCAAGCGCAAGGCAGCCCGGCAGCTTGGCGCGTCGGACACACATCACCTGCCCAGCAACCACGAGGTAGACGAAGCGCTGCAAGCTTACCGTGCGCTCTACCAGCAGGAAGCCCATCCCGCGAACTTGCGCCGTCAGCGCCAGGAAGCGCTCGCCGCCATGCGCCTGTTGGAGCCGTTTCACCCTTATCTCACCGGCTCGGTGCTGAGCGGCACGGCCGGGGAGCACTCGGACATCAACCTGATGCTGTTTTCCGATGATGCCAAAGCGGTGCTTCTGTTCCTGCTTAACCAAGGCATCGAATTCGAGGACGGGGAATGGCAAATGCGAATTGCCGGGCATGACGAAACCGTGCCCAGCTACACGATCGGCGGCGCATCAGGCTCGCTGATTCACATCGCCGTGCTGCCGGAAAATGCTCACCGCAGCGGATACCGCCACCCCGAGACCCATGCCGACATCACGGCGGTGGAGGCCTTGCTGGCCCCTTAGGGCCAACACCTCACACCGGTGCGCTGCTATCGGCTTTCCTTTAGCCAGTTGGCGGCATCCAGGGCGAAGTAAGTGAGTATACCGTCTGCGCCCGCGCGCTTGAACGCGAGCAGAGCCTCCAGCACGCACGCCTCTTCGTTCAGCCAGCCATTTTGCGCGGCAGCTTTTAGCATAGCGTATTCGCCGCTCACCTGATAGGCGAACGTGGGCGCCTTGAACTCGTCCTTTACGCGCCGAATGATGTCCAGGTAGGGCAGGCCGGGCTTGACCATGACCATATCTGCGCCCTCCTGCAAGTCGAGTCCGACCTCCCATAATGCTTCGTCGGAATTGGCCGGATCCATTTGGTAGGTATACTTATTGCCGGACCCGAGGTTGCCCGCCGATCCCACTGCGTCCCGGAACGGGCCGTAGAAACTGGATGCATATTTCGCCGAGTAGGCCATGACGCGGGTGTAAATGTGTTTCTGCTCATCCAGCGCGGCGCGCACCGCGCCTATGCGCCCGTCCATCATGTCGGAGGGGGCCACAATATCGGCCCCGGCGGCAGCATGTGCCAGCGCCTGCCTCTCCAGCGCTGCGACTGTCTCGTCATTCAGCACATAGCCGCTGTCATCCAGCAACCCGTCCTGCCCATGGCTGGTATAGGGGTCCAGCGCGACGTCGGTCATCACCCCCAAATCGGGGAAGTTCTTCTTCAACTCCGCCACAACCCGGGGCACCAAGCCGTTTGTGTTGTAGGCTTCGCGCGCGTCCAGGCTTTTCAGCGGGGCATCGATAACGGGAAACAGCGCCATGACCGGGATCCCCAGCCTTGCGCATTGTTCCGCATCCCTAAGCAGGAGATCGAGCGTCTTGCGCCTCACCCCTGGCATGGAGGCCACAGGTTCCTCACGGCCTTTGCCGTCGAGCACAAAGACCGGATAGATAAAGTCGGCCGGAGTGAGTACGCATTCGCGCATCAGATCGCGGCTGAACGAATCACGGCGCATGCGGCGCATGCGCTTATTCGGGTAGTTCCCTAGGGTGTGCATGGTTGTGCCTGAAAAAAAGTGAAGAAGTGCGGAACTATTTTAGCAATAGTTTATCTACCCGTCAGGTGACGATGAGTCATCTCCCGTTTCTCCTCCCTGAGCGGGAAGTCTTAACCCTCATGTTAAGGCTACTGTGTCCCTGGCTTCCCCCCTTTAGCCAGGGACATTTTTTTGCGCCAACGGATTCAGGCATCGCCGAATCCTGCACGCGCGAACCAGTTCGCAATCACCGCTTCGGCTTCTTCCATGCCCGTCTTCTTGAGGCTGGAAAACAGCTGCACCGAGCAAAACGGAAAATGCTCTCCGAGCCAAGAACTGACCCGCTTCAGCGTCAGCGCCGCCTGCTGCCGGCTCAGCTTGTCGGCCTTGGTCAGGAGGATGTGCACCGGCATGCCAGTCGGGGCGATCCAGTCCAGCATCTGCTCATCCAGCGCCGTCAGGGGATGGCGCGCATCCATGATGATCACCAGCCCGCACAACTCCTGCCGCTTCTGCAGATACTCGCTCAAGAGGTGCTCCCAGTGCAGCTGGACATCCGGCGGAACCTTGGCGTAGCCGTAGCCCGGCAAGTCCACCAGAAACTTGTTGTCGCCCAGCGAAAAGAAGTTGAGGTGCTGGGTGCGTCCGGGCGTCTTGCTGGTAAATGCCAGCCGCGTATGGTTGGCCAGCGCATTGATCGCGCTGGACTTGCCGGCGTTGGACCGTCCGACGAAAGCCACTTCCCGGCCGCCGTGCCGGGGCAGATCCTGAGGGCGATTGACCGTGGTATAAAAAGCGGCCTGCGAGAACAGCCCCATCAGTTCCAGGCCGCAAATACCTTGTCGGCGGCGGCTATGGTTGCGGCGATGTCGGCATCGCTGTGCGCCGCCGACACAAACCCGGCTTCGAATGCGGAGGGAGCCAGGTACACGCCTTCGTCTAGCATGGCGTGGAAGAAACGGTTGAATGCCTCCTTGTCGCAGCGCATCACCTCGGCATAGCTGGTCGGCAATGAGGCGGAAAAATACAGGCCGAACATGCCGCCCACCGACTGCGCGCAGAACGAAATGCCATGCTTACTGGCGCTGGCGCTCAGTCCTTCCGTCATCTGTTTGGCGGCTCGCGCCAGGCGGTCGTAAAACCCCGGTGCCTGAATCAGCCTGAGCGTGGTCAGGCCGGCCGCAACCGCCACGGGGTTTCCCGATAGCGTTCCGGCCTGGTATACCGGGCCAAGCGGGGCAAGGCAGCGCATGATGTCCGCGCGCCCGCCGAATGCCGCAACCGGCAGGCCGCCACCCATCACCTTGCCAAGCGTCACCAGGTCTGGCTTGATCCCGTAGTGCCCCTGTGCACCCTGCAGGCTCACGCGGAAACCGGTCATCACTTCGTCCAGTATCAGCACCGCGCCGTACTTGGTGCACAGGCTGCGCAAGGCGGTGAGAAACGCTGGTTTGGGCGCGATGAGGTTCATGTTGCCGGCCACCGGCTCTACGATCACGGCGGCGATGTCCTTGCCCATTTCGGCGAAAGCACGCTCCAGCCCGGCAGCATCGTTGTAGTCGAGGACCGTGGTCAGCGCGGCGATTTCGGCGGGCACGCCCGACGAACTCGGTTGCCCGAACGTCAGTGCGCCGGAGCCGGCCTTGACCAGCAGCCCGTCCGAATGGCCGTGGTAGCAGCCCTCGAACTTGACGATACGGCTGCGCCCGGTGAAGCCGCGCGCCAGCCGGATTGCCGTCATTGTTGCCTCGGTGCCAGAGCTGACCAGGCGCACCATCTCCAGGCTCGGCAGCAGCTTGCATAGCAGCTCCGCCATGTCCAGTTCCGCCGCAGTGGGCGCACCGAAGCCCAGCCCCTGGGCGGCGGCATCCTGCACCGCCTTGACCACTTCGGGATGGCAGTGTCCGGCGATCATCGGCCCCCAGGACCCGACATAATCTATGTAGCGCTTGTCATCGGCATCCCACACATAGGCGCCGTGCCCGCGCTTGAAGAACAGCGGCGTGCCGCCAACCGACTTGAACGCGCGCACCGGCGAATTCACGCCGCCGGGAATGATGCGCTGCGAACGCTCGAATAGTTCCTGATTGTGTGAAGTCATGTTGCAGCATTCCGATTAAAAAGTTTTGAAAAACCCAGCGCAGCGGCTTTGATGTCGTCCGCGCCAAACAGGGCCGAGATCACCGCCAAGGCGTCTGCGCCGGCCTCGATGAGCTCACCCCCGTTCTGTGCGGTGATGCCCCCGATCGCCACCAGCGGCAACCGCAGCTCGCCGCGCATCTGGCGCAGCATCGCCACGTCCGCCGTCGCCGCGTGGGGCTTGACGCCGGATGCGAAGAAAGCGCCGAATGCGACATAGTCCGCGCCGTCGCCGATGGCCGCTTTCGCCCGCGGCGGGAGATTATAGCAAGACACGCCGATGATTTTCCGGGTACCCAGTACGCCCCGTGCATGACCCAGCGCCGCATCCGTTGTGCCCAAATGCACGCCGTCCGCATCCACTTGCGCGGCCAGCAGCACATCGTCGTTGACGATCAGCGGCACGGAGAAGTCGCGGGTCAAAGCGCGCAGCGCCTGCGCCTGCTCCAGGCGCAAAGCGGGGCTGGCTGCCTTGTTGCGGTATTGCAGCACGCTCGCGCCGCCCGCGAGCGCGGCGCGCGCGCGCGCGACCAGGTCGGGCGTGCTGGCGCAATCGGGGGTGATGGCATACAGGCCGTTAATGGCGTGTATCGGGCGGGACATCCTCTTCATCGCGCGCCCAGAACAGGCGGTCGGGTATGTGTTGCCCCATGCCGGGGCGGAATCCATATTGCAGAGCCTGCCAGGTAAATTCCTGCGCTTCCTTCACCGCTTCCTCCATGGGGAGCCCGTTTGCCAGCAGCGCCGCGATGGCGGACGCCAGGGTGCACCCGGAGCCGTGGTAGATACCGGGCAGACGGGGCCAGGTGTCGGCGCGGACTATCCCGCGCTCGGAATAGAGGGTGTTGGTCACCTTCGGGGTGCGCTCGTGTGTTCCTGTCACCAGCACATATTCGCAGCCCGTTTGCAGCATGCGCCGTGCGCACTCGCCGAGGTCGAGATTTTCGTCATCGCTTTCTTCGTAGTGCACCAGGCGCCGTGCCTCTATGCTGTTCGGGGTGACAATGGTTGCCTGCGGGAGGAGCAGCTCGTTCATGGCATCGAGCATGTCATCGCTAGCCAACTCGTCGCCACGCCCGGACGCGAGCACGGGATCGAACACCAGCGGGATGTCTGGATAGTCCGAAATGACCTCAGCGATGGCAGCGATATTCTCAACGCTGCCCAGCAACCCGATCTTGAAGGCCTCAACCGGCATATCCTCCAGCACGGCGCGTGCCTGGTCCGCCACCCATTCAGCGTCCATCGGAAAAACGTCATCCACGCCGCTCGTATCCTGTATCGTCACGGCCGTAACCACGGACAGCGGGTGGCAGCCCATGCTGGCGATGGTGAGCAAGTCGGCCTGCAGCCCTGCGCCGCCGCTCGGATCGGTTGCCGCGAAGGTGAGGACGATGGGTGGAATCTCGGACATGGCACGCGATGTCTTAAAATGCAATTATACGTGATAATTGGCAGTCGAAGCGCCCCGTGTTTGGAGGATGCGTTCTTGGCGGCTCTCCCGCCTGTCCGAACTCAAGGAAAATATCCGATGCGCATTTTGCACACCATGCTCCGTGTCGGCGACCTCGAAAGGTCGATTGCGTTCTATACGGAAACGCTGGGAATGAAACTGCTGCGCCGCCATGACTATCCGGAAGGCAAGTTCACCATCGCATTCGTGGGGTACCAAGAAGAATCCTCCGGCGCCGTGCTGGAACTCACCTATAACTGGGGCGTGGACCGGTATGAGCCGGGCACGGGTTTTGGGCACGTCGCCATCGAGGTCGATGACGCCGGTCAGGCATGTGACCGGGTCAGGCGGCGCGGCGGCAGGGTTGTGCGCGAGGCGGGGCCGATGAAGCACGGCACCACGGTGCTGGCCTTTGTCGAGGACCCGGACGGCTACAGGATAGAGTTTATCCAGAAGAAAGCCGCCTAGCCGCCCCTCTGTCGCGCAGCCAGTTCGCGATCCTGGCGAACTCCGGTACCCCAAGATTCTCCGCGCGCAGCTGCGGGTCGACATCCAGTTCTTCGAAATCCTTGGCGTCAAGGTACGCCCTCAGGGTGTTGCGCAGGGTCTTGCGGCGTTGCCCGAAGCCGGCGGCGACGATCTCTGCAAACAGTTGCTCGTCGCGCACCGCGAGTTCGCCCGCCGCCAGGGGCAGCATTCGCACTACGGCGGAATTTACTTTGGGTGCGGGCCGAAACGCCTGGGGCGGCACTTCGAGCAGCTTCTCCATGTGGAAGCGGTACTGCAGCATTACCGACAGCCTGCCGTATGCGGGCGTTGACGGCGCGGCGACCATGCGCTCCACCACCTCGTCCTGCAGCATGAAGTGCATATCGGTGATCTGCTGCGCGTACGCGGCAAAGTGGAACAGCAGGGGCGACGAGATGTTGTAGGGCAGATTGCCCACGATGCGCAATGGCGCGGGCAGCGCCCCGAAATCGAACTGCAGCGCGTCGCCCTCATGAATCACCAACTTGCTCGGGGAATAATGGGCCCTGAGCTCCGTGATGATGTCTCGGTCTATTTCGACTACGTGCAGCAGGTTCAGTTTGCCGATTAAGGGCCGGGTAAGCGCCCCAAGACCGGGGCCGATCTCTACCATGTTGTCATCGGGCCCCGGACGGATCGCGTCGATAATGTCGGCGATGACCTGTCGGTCGACCAGGAAATTCTGCCCAAACTGCTTCTTGGCCTTATGCGTCATGGCAGCCAATCTGCGGGCATGCAACGGAACCGCCACGCGCCGAGCCGCTTCGGTCGCCCCGGGCAAACCTTTCTTGCATGATGTTTATGCAACGGCGAGCGCATTGAGCGCCATGCTTGCCGCGAGCTGGATTGCTTCCAACAGGCTTCCGGCGTCGGCCTTGCCGCTGCCTGCCAGATCCACGGCGGTGCCGTGGTCCACTGAGGTGCGGATGACGGGCAGGCCTAGCGTCACGTTTACGCCCTGTCCGAAGCTCGCGTGTTTCAACACCGGCAGGCCTTGGTCGTGGTACATCGCCAGCACGCAGTCGCATTGCGCCAGGCGCTGCGGCGTGAACAGGGTGTCGGCGGGCAGGGGCGGGCTGAGGTTCATGCCCTCCGCGCGCAGCCAGTCCAATACAGGGCCTATTACGTCGATCTCCTCACGTCCAAGATGGCCGCCTTCGCCCGCGTGAGGGTTCAACCCGGATACCAGAATGCGCGGGCGGGCGATGCCGAAGCGCAGCGCGAAATCGTGGTGGATGGTGCGCAGCACGCTCTCCAGCAGCGGCCGGGTGATCGCGTCGGCCACCGCCCGCAACGGCAGGTGCGTAGTGGCGAGCGCCACCCGCATGCCGCCGCCAACAAGCATCATGACCACTTGGGGGGCCGCAAGCCGTTCAGCGAGAAATTCGGTGTGTCCGGTAAAGGGGAAACCTGCATCGTTGATGATCCCCTTGTGCACGGGCGCGGTCACCATGCCACTAAACTCGCCGGTCTCGCAGCCCCTGGCGGCGCGAACGAGCACGTCCAGCACGTACTCGCCGTTGGCGGGATCAAGCGTGCCGGGGCGAACCTCTTTCCGCGCGGGTACATGTAGTACGGCCAGATGGCCTGGGGTCAGGGGCGGGGAGAGGTGAGGCTGGTAATCGTGCAGCTGCACAGCCAGTCCAAGCTGGCGCGCGCGCTCGTACAGCGTGGGTTTGTCGCCGATGATGACTACTCCCGGCCCCCCCCCACGCGCCGCAAGTGCCAAGCAAATGTCGGGCCCGATGCCGGCAGGCTCCCCGGACGTGACTGCCAGCGGCGCCGACACGCGGGCCATCAATGGGAAGATTCGGCGCGGTACTCGACAGTTGCGCTGTCGCGCAGCTGGCGCAGCCAATCCTGCCAAGCGTCTTCCGACTTGATGGAACGGATGGCCAACCGGGCGCGCTGCCGTTTTTGCTCCTCGCTGACGTCCGCATTGCGCCGGTCCAGCACTTGTATCAGGTGCCAGCCGAACGAGGTCTGCACCGGGCCGCTCATCTCACCGGGCTGCAACCCGTTCATGACCTTTTCGAACTCCGGCACCAGGTCGCCGGGTGACATCCAGCCCAGGTCGCCGCCCTGCGAGGCGCTGCCGTCTTCCGAGTACAGTTTCGCCTCGTCCGCGAAGCTGGCGCCGCCCTCAATCTGCTTCTTGATTTCCAGAATGCGGGTTTTGGCTTCGGCATCGGGTACCAGATCGCTGGTCTTGACCAGGATGTGCCTGACATGAGTCTGCGTGATGATCATCGTCTCGGTCTTGCTGCGGCGATCAATCAGCTTAAGGATATGGTACGCGGTCGGGCTGTGCAGCAGGGGCGACACATCGCCGGGCTGCAGTCTGGACAGTACCTCCCGGAACGCAGAAGGAATCTGGTCGGCGGGACGCCACCCAAGGTCGCCGCCCTGCAGCGCGTCCTGCGCATCCGAATACCCGGCCGCCACCTGCGCAAAGCTGGCTCCCTTGCGCAGCTGGGCCAGTGCTTCGTTGGCGCGTTTCTGGCTGGCCTGTACCTTTTCGGCGCTGGCCTGCTCCGGGATGACCACCAGGATACGCGCCAGGTGGTACTCCTCGCCCTTGCCGGCCTGGGCAGCTTCGCTGGCGAGATAGTTATCGACCTCGCTGTCGCTGATCACCAGTTTGCTGTCCACCTCGCGTTCGCGCAGCCGTGCGGACACTATCTGCGAGCGGATTTCCTCCCGAAACTTCTTGAAATCCACGCCATCCTTCTCCAGTTTTGCGCGGAACTCCTCCAGCGAGGGAAAGTGGTTCTCCTGAGCGATGCGACGCAGCGCCTTTTCCAATTGGTCGTCATCCACGCGCACCCCGTTCTCCCGGGCCGATTGGGCAAGCAGCGCGTCCGTGATCATGGCCTCGAGCAGTTGCTTTTCGAGGGCATCTTCGGGGGGCAGCGCTGTCCCTTGTCGCTTCAACGTATGTATGGCCGAAGCGATGCGATCGTCCAGTTCGTGGCGCGTAATGACATCGTCGTTTACGACGGCGACGATCTGCCCGATAGGCGAGCCGCCGGGTGTCGAGCCCCCGCGGTCCGCGGCAACGGCATGTGCCCCGAAGCAGGCAACACAGGAAAGCGCCAAGACCAGTTTCGAGATACTAGACATATTCAAAGTTCGCAAACATTCATTGCAGACCCAGCGTTGACTCGCCGGGAGCGGGTTGGTTCAATTTTGTATATCCGGGAACGCTGCGCCGCAGGGCCTCTACCGGATCGGATCCAATGCCGGCCAGGCCGGTCAAATCGAGCTGCACGAAAAAATTGGATGCGACCTGCTGTGTCGCCGTGGTGAAGCGCTGCACCACTATTCGCGCCACCCAGCATGCCTGATTATACTCAAGTCCGATCAGCGTCTCCAGCATGCGTTTCTCCAGGATCGAGTAGTTCCAGCGCGCGACCGAGTGCCAGCGCCCATACAGCGGCCACTGTTCGGAAATGTCTATCTGCCGCATGCTCAAATTCGGATTGAGATTGGGGCTGGTAAAGCGATAACCCAGGTTAAGCACCTTCCCGGTTTCGGGCTGATAGCGCCCGCTGATGCTGTACATCTCCGTGCCCAGGCCGGAGGGGTTGTATTGCACGAGCGAGTCGAACGACAAGGCATTCGACATTCTGCCGGAAAGGCCAGCCAGGATGTCGGATTTGTTGGTGCTCGCCGTCGGTGTCGGCGCGGGTGGCGGCGCTGTCGTCGTGGCGGTCGTGCTGGCGACGGTAGGCACGGGAAGCGTGACCCTGGGGGTGGTGAAGCTGAAGCGCTGGCCCACCATGAGCCGCAAAAGCTCCGTGCCGTTGGCGGCATCCAGGAAACGCGACGTCCCCGCCAGGGTCACCTGGTTGGCGTCGCCCACCCGGTCGCCGCCGAGGAACCGGTTCTCGCTGAATATCTGGGAATAGCTGAAGGTGGACAGGGCCGAATCGAAGTTCGGCAGCATGTCCTGATTGCGGTACGGGATGTAGACATAGTACGCGCGCGGCTCCAGCGTCTGCACCAGGCCGCGGTCCGCAATGGTCATGTCCCGCTCGAACACCATGCCGCTGTCCATGCTGAAAATCGGCACGTTGACCGAAGTGTTCGGCTGCCCGGTCGGGTTGTTCATACCATACACGTAGCCGGCGGTGTGCACGCCGATCTTGGGCGTCACGTAATAAGCGGGATCATATAGCAGCGGGTAGCTGACCGAAGGGTACAGCACCAAGCGCCTGGCGTTGATCGCGGTCGGGTGGCTAAAATTAACGAACTCGCCGGAAAACGACGCGTCGGCATCGCCTACGTCGTGCTGCGCGGTCAGCAGCACCTGCGGCGTACGCCTGTAGGGAATGGCAACCGGGGCGAGCGGGTCCTGCAGGGTCTGGAAACTCTGCACGCGCGTTGTGGCAGCCCACCAGTCGGCGCTGTAATTGATCACACCTTCGCGAACCAGGTTCACCTGCGATGTGCCCGCCACGGTGGTGGCAAGGTCGCGATAGTAGGCGTCATCCGACACCCGATTCACGTCAACGGTATCCGAGAAGCCGGCGCCGAGATTCTGCCTTTGCTGGTAAGCTTGGTGCGAGCGCGAGGTCTGGCTGACCATGTCGTGCTGCAACGTATCCCACTGCAGCACGCCATTATAGTCCGCGGTCAGGTACCGGAATTCATCGTTGAGCATCAGGCCCCTCTTGGCCATGTAGCGCGGCGCAATCGTCGCGTCGTAATCGGGCGCCAGGTTCAGGTACAACGGAACCGTGAGTTCCGTTCCGCCTGTCGTTGTCGTTCCATACACTGGCGCAAGCAGCCCGGACTTGCGCTGGCCCTTCAGCGGAAAATCCATCCACGGCGAATAAAGGATGGGCACCCCCTTGAAGTCGATCACTGCATTGTGGGCTGTTCCGATCTGGGTGCCGCGGTCGATGTCCAACTCGCCCATGTTCAACATCCAGTCGTCATTTCCAGCCGGGCACGTGGTATAGGTGACCTTGCGCAGCGCGTAATTCGCGGCACCCTCCATGTGCAGGGACTCGGCCCGCCCCCTTGCGTGGCCTTCGGCCAGGCTGTAGTCGGCCAGGGTCATGTCGCCGACTCTGCTGTCCAAGTTGTATTCGAGATGTAGCCCGGTGATCACGTCGCCGCCTTGTTCTATGCGCACGCCCCTGTCGGCAACCACCTCCCGGGTGTCCTGCTGGTAGAGCAGATGATCGGCAAAGATCGCCTGTCCTCCCCGCCGCAATTCCGCATTACCGGTCGCCTCCAGGCGGCTGCCTTTCTGTCCCTCAATGCTCTGGGCGGTGATGAAAGCGGGCGCCGCCTCGCCGCCGTGCGGAACGGCGCTCAAGGTGCGATCGAGCTTCAAGTGCAGCGGTTCGTCATCGCCATAACCGGAGCTGGCTGAAACGCAAAGGGCGAAGGCAAGAACGAGGGGCGGACAACGACGCATGTGCGGGACAAATAAATTAAGATGGTAAAATCGCACAAATTCCCGTTTAAGGCAATCCTAGAGCCATCATGAAGCGTCAACAGCAGTTAACCGAATGGGTGCGCACCCTGTTTCCGGGCGCGCCCTTCACTATCACGCCGGCCTCGGCCGACGCCAGCTTTCGCCGCTACTTCCGCGCTACGTTTAGGGACGGCCCCTTTCCCGTGACGCGCGTCATCATGGATGCGCCGCCGGAGCACGAGAATTGCGGCCCATTCCTGCATGTCGGTAGACTGTTCGAGGCTGCCGGGACGCATGTGCCACACGTGTACGCGCAGGACCTTGAACAGGGATTCCTGCTGCTGTCCGATCTTGGCAATACCACCTACCTGCAGGCGCTGACCGCGCAAAATGCGCAAGCGCTGTACGGCGCCGCCACCGACGCGCTGATCAAGATCCAACTCGCCTCCCGCGAAACCGAGTTGCCGTCCTATGATGAGGCGCTATTGCGGCGCGAATTGAACCTGTTTCCCGAGTGGTACGTGGGCAGGCACCTGGGGGCCGTGCTGTCCGACAAGCAGCGGGCTGTGCTGGAGGCGGTGTTCCGGCGCATTCTCGACAACAACCTGGCTCAGCCCAGCGTGTATGTGCACCGCGACTACCATTCCCGCAACCTGATGCATGTCGAGGCCCTGGCCCGCGACTTTCCGGGGGCGAAGGACATCGCTGCCAACCCCGGCATCCTCGATTTCCAGGACGCCGTTTACGGCCCCATCACCTACGACCTGGCCTCCCTGTTCAAGGATGCCTACATCAAGTGGGACGAAGAGCTTGTCATGGACTGGCTGATACGCTACTGGGAAAAGGCGCGCCGCGCGGGGCTGCCGGTGCGCGCCGACTTCGGGGATTTCTATCGCGACTATGAATGGATGGGCGTGCAGCGTCACGTCAAGGTGCTGGGCATTTTCGCGCGGCTGTGCCACCGCGACGGCAAGGATGGATACCTGAAGGATATGCCGCTGGTGATGGACTACCTGCGCCGCGCCTGCGAGCGCTACGCCGAGCTCAGGCCGCTGCTCAACCTGCTGGACGAACTGGAACCGCAGCCTGCACAAGTGGGGTATACCTTTTGACGCGCAACTGCACGGCCATCCCTTTCGGGGCGGCGGTTTTTGCCGCGAAAGGCGGCGACGCATGAAGGCAATGATCCTGGCCGCCGGCCGCGGAGAGCGCATGCGGCCGCTCACCGACCACACCCCCAAGCCCCTGTTGCCTGTCGGCGGCAAGCCGCTGATCGTCTGGCACATCGAGCGCCTGGCGCGCGCGGGAATCACCGAGCTGGTGGTCAACCATGCCCACCTCGGCTCGCTGATCGAGCAGGCCATCGGCGACGGCAGCAGGTTCGGAGTGTCCATCCGCTACTCGCCGGAACACCCCTCCGCGCTGGAAACGGCAGGCGGCATCGCCCACGCGCTGCACCTCTTGGGCGACGAACCCTTCGCCGTGGTCAACGGCGACATCTACTGCGAATATGACTTCGCGCACCTGTCCGCCCGCGCCGCGGCGCTCGCGGCCAGCCGGAATACCGCGTACCTGATCCTGGTCAACAACCCGCCGCATCACCCGGCGGGCGACTTTCACTTGCTGGACGGCCGCCGGGTGACCGTTGGCGGGCGGCGCCCTGAGGCCGTCGACGCCAAACTGACCTTCAGCGGCATCGGGGTCTACAAGCCCGAGCTGTTCGCCCGACTCGACCGTGATGCCGCTGCGCCCCTGGCACCCCTGCTACGCGAACAAATGGCACTTGGGTGTGTAAGCGGAGAGCACTACACCGGAAAGTGGGTGGATGTCGGCACCCCCGAGCGCCTTTCCCAGCTCGACAACGAACTGCGTGCATCGCACAATGTCGCCCATGTCTGATCCCGCCATCCACGCCAGCCGCCGTGCCCGCCTGATCGGCCAGATGGGGCGCGGCATCGCCGTGATTCCGACCGCGCCGGAAGTGGTGCGCAACGGCGACGCGCACTACCCGTACCGTTTTGGCAGCCACTTCTACTACCTTACCGGATTCGACGAGCCGGAAGCGGTGCTGGTTGTGATCTCGGGCGAGCTGCCGCAAAGCATCCTGTTTTGCCGCGACAAGAATCCCGAGCGCGAAATCTGGGACGGCCACCGCCATGGCCCGGCTGCCGCGCAGGAGCAATTCGGCTTCGACGCCGCCTATTCCATCGCTTTGCTGGACGAAAAGCTGATCGAATTGATGGGCAACCAGCCAGCGCTGTTCTCCCTGCTCGGCCACGATGCCGCGTGGGATGCCCGCCTGCTCAGCATACGCTCCCGCGTGCAGGAAAAAGTGCGCAGCGGCGTGTCCGCGCCGGATGAAATCCGCGATGTCCGCACCGTGCTGGACGAGATGCGCCTTGTCAAGGACAGCGCAGAACTCGATACCATGCGCCGCGCGGGCGTCATTTCCGGCGCGGCGCATATCCGTGCCATGCGCGCCACCCGGCCCGGTATCAGGGAGTACCAGATCGAAGCCGAGCTGCTGCACGAATTCCGCAATAGCGGTGCACAGGCACCGGCCTACACCAGCATCGTCGCGGGCGGCGCCAATGCCTGCGTGCTGCATTATGTCGGCAACAATGCGCTGCTCCACGCCGGCGACCTGCTGCTGATCGATGCGGCCTGCGAACTGGACGGCTATGCCGCCGATATTACGCGCACTTTTCCCGTAAACGGGAGGTTCAGCGCCGCGCAGAAGGACGTGTACCAGATGGTGCTTGCCGCGCAGGAAGCGGCGATCGCCGCTGCGCGCCCCGGCAACCGCTGGAACGCGCCGCACGATGCCGCGCTTCGGGTCATCGCGCAGGGCCTGATCGACCTCAAGCTATGCAGCGGCAGCCTGGACGGCGTGTTGGAGAGCGAAAGCTACAAGCGCTTCTTCATGCACCGCACCGGCCATTGGCTGGGCATGGACGTGCACGATGTCGGCGCCTACAAGGTGCAGGACGAATGGCGCGCGTTGCAGCCTGGCATGACTTTCACCGTGGAGCCAGGCTGCTATATCCGCCCGGCGGACGACGTGCCCGAGGCCCTCTGGAATATCGGCATCCGCATCGAGGACAACATTGTGATCACCCAACGCGGCTGCGACATTCTGACGCCGGAGGCGCCGAAGACGGTAGCAGCGATCGAGGAGTTGATGGGCAAATGAACCAGGCGCAATGCGACATCGCCATCATCGGCGGCGGTCCGGTCGGAAGCGCCCTCGCGCTCGCGCTGCGTGACAGCGGTCTGGACGTTCGTCTGCTGGAGGCGCGCAGGCCGGAAAGCGGCGTGGTCGATCCGCGCTCGCTGGCGCTGTCCTATGGCAGCCGCCTGTTGCTTGACCGGCTCAATGTATGGACGGAGATTGCCCAAGTCGCCGGCATCCACACCATCCACATTTCGCAAAAAGGCGCATTTGGGCGGGCGGTGCTGGAAGCGCAGGAGCTCGGGGTGCCGGAGTTGGGCTATGTGCTGCCCTACCATGCACTGCACGGAGCGTTGCAGCGAGCCCTGGCAACCACCGCCATCACCTGCCTTCACGGCGCTTCGGTCACCCGGCTGCTGAGCGAACCGGATTGCGCGCGCATTACCTTTCGGCAGGATGGTAGTGAGCACACGCTGGCGGCGCGCCTAGCCGTGGTGGCCGAAGGCGGAAAACTGCTGGAGGCCGCTCACCCGCCGGAAGTTAGGGATTACGGGCAGAGCGCTGTCATCGCGCATGTCACCTGCCGCTTCCCGCGGGCGGGCACCGCATTCGAACGCTTCACCCCGCAGGGGCCGGTCGCACTGCTGCCGTACCAGGAAGGCTATGAGCTGGTGTGGACTGCGCCGCACGACAGGGCCCAGGAAATGCTGCAATGGGGCGAGCCTGCGTTTCTGGCGCAATTGCAGCAGCACTTTGGTGACCGCGTGGGCGAATTCCTGAGTGTTGGCGCCCGTACCTGCTTTCCCCTGCGCCTCCGGCGAGTGCCGCAGACGGCGCTGCCGCACGCCATCCTGGTCGGCAACGCAGCCCAGACCCTGCACCCGGTGGCGGGGCAAGGGTTCAACATGGGGCTGCGCGACGCCTGGGATCTTGCACAGGAAATCATGCGCCGCCAGCCGGAAACGTTGGGCAGCGAGGCGATGCTGTCCGCTTACAGGAGAGCGCGCCAACTCGATCGCAATGCCGGCATCCGCTTCACCGACGGGCTGGTGCGCCTGTTTTCCAACGACCTGCCCGGGTTGCGGGCGGGACGCGCCGCCATGCTGTCACTGCTGGACTGCGTGCCGCCCGCCAAGAAGTTCGTGGCCAGGCGGATGATGTTCGGGGCTAACGGCTAGCGGAAGAACGCCGGTACGCAGCAAGTCCTTCAACCGGCTGTCAGGGCGCGGAATGCGTGGCATCCGACCGCGGCCGCCTTTTGTAGGCCCATGCCATCAACGCGATCCCCGCCAGCAGCATCGGCAGGCTCAGCCATTGTCCCATGCTGACCCCTAGGGCGGTCTGCCCGAATATGCCGGTGTCGGGGTTGCGCGCAAACTCGCAGACGAAGCGGAAGGTGCCATAGCCAATCAAGAACAGGCCCGAAACAGCCCCGGCCGGGCGCGGCCTCCTGGAATAGAGCCAGAGAATCGCGAACAGGGCGAGCCCTTCAAGCGCAAGCTCGTACAACTGGGAAGGATGGCGCGCGAGCGGCACCTTGTCCGCCTGCGGGAACCACATGCCCCACGGCAAGTCCGTGGGGCGGCCCCACAGTTCGCCGTTGATGAAGTTGCCAAAACGGCCCGCCGCCAGCCCGAGCGGCGCGAGTGGTGCGATGAAGTCGGTCAGCTCCAGCCAGACGAGCTTGCGCTTGCGCGCGAACCAGGCCATGGTCAGCAGCACCGCGATGAATCCGCCGTGGAACGACATGCCCCCTTCCCATACCGCGAAGACTTTGGGCGGATGCGCCCAGTAATAGGCGGGATTGTAGAACAGCACCTCGCCAAGGCGCGCGCCTGCAATCACCGCGATCACGGCGTAGAACAGCAGGTCGTCCAGCATCCGGTAATCCCAGCCCGGACGGTTCAGCGCGCGCAGCCGCAATCTGCCCAGCACCAGGAACTGGGCAAAGCCGACCAGATACATCAGCCCATACCAATGGATCCCCCCGGAACCGATGTGGACGGCGATGGGGTCGAATTGCGGGTGAACGAGCATGGCAGGCCGAGCAGGTTAAAGGTTCTGCAGCGCCCGCTCGATCTTCGCGTCCGCGTCCTTTGCCAGAGTGGCAAGCCGGGCATCGCCCAGTATCTGCATCATCGCGGTCGGTTTAACGAATTCGACCGATATTTTGCCCGGAGCCGTTTCGCGGATCACCGCGTTGCACGGCAGCAGGCTGGCCACGTCGCTGTTGGCTGTGTAGGCCTCATAGGCCAAGTTGGGATTGCAGGCGCCGAGAATCACGGTGGGCACGATGTCCTTGCCGGTCTTTTCCCGGATCTTGCTGTGCATGTCGATGCGCGTCAGGACGCCGAATCCCTCGCCGCCGAGCGCCTTGGTGGCGCGCTCCACGGCCTGATCCATGGAGCCGGAAATTTCGCGCTTGAAATTGATGTCAGTCATGAGGGCTCTCCATCGTCGAAAAGGCGCCTATCATAACGCAAACCCTGCGCCCTTAATACCGGAGGCTGCGCGCGGACTTGTTTCGCATCATAGGGAGGCGCGCTTTGCCTCGGTGGTTTAAAATAAGCTTTTGTCACCCTGCGGAATTTTCACATGCCTGCATACCGTTCCCGTACCTCCACCCATGGTCGCAACATGGCCGGTGCGCGCGCCCTGTGGCGCGCCACCGGCATGACAGAGGGCGATTTCAGCAAGCCTATCATCGCCGTGGTCAATTCCTTCACCCAGTTTGTTCCGGGGCACGTGCACCTCAAGGATCTGGGGCAGCTGGTGGCGCGCGAGATCGAGAAGGCCGGCGGGGTGGCCAAGGAATTCGACACCATCGCCATCGACGATGGCATCGCCATGGGCCACAGCGGCATGCTGTATTCCCTGCCTTCCCGCGACCTCATTGCCGACAGCGTGGAATATATGGTGAATGCGCATTGCGCGGACGCCATGGTGTGCATTTCCAACTGCGACAAGATCACTCCGGGCATGCTGATGGCCGCATTGCGCCTGAACATTCCGGCGATATTCGTCTCGGGCGGTCCGATGGAAGCGGGCAAGGTACAATGGCACGGCGCGGAGCGCAAGGTGGATCTGATCGACGCCATGATCGAGGCCGCCGACAGCCACAACAGCGACGAGGAGGTGGCGGCCATGGAGCGCTCGGCCTGCCCGACCTGCGGCTCCTGTTCGGGCATGTTTACCGCCAATTCGATGAATTGCCTGACCGAGGCCCTGGGCCTGAGCTTGCCGGGCAACGGCTCGCTGGTGGCCACGCATGCCGACCGCAAGGAGCTGTTCCTGCGTGCCGGGCGCGCCATCGTGGACATCACCCGGCGCTATTACGAGCGCGACGACGTCAGCGTCCTGCCGCGCAGCATCGCCACCTTTGAGGCGTTCGAGAACGCCATGAGCCTGGACGTCGCCATGGGCGGCTCGACCAACACCGTGCTGCACCTGCTGGCCGCCGCGAGCGAGGCGGGGGTCGATTTCAGCATGGCGGACATCGACCAGGTGTCACGCCGGGTCCCCTGCCTGTGCAAAGTGGCGCCCGCCACGCAGAAATACCACATGGAAGACGTGCATCGCGCGGGCGGCGTCATGGGTATCCTGGGCGAGCTGCAGCGCGCGGGCTGTTTGCGCACGGAGGTGCCGACGGTGCACAGCAAGACCCTCGGGGAGGCGCTGCAAACCTGGGACGTCGCGCGCACGGAGGACGAGTCGGTGCTGAACTTCTACCGTGCGGCCCCGGGCGGCATTCCCACCACCATCGCCTTCTCGCAGTCCATGCGCTATCCGGCACTGGATACCGACCGCGTGGCCGGTTGCCTCCGCGACAAGGCGCACGCGTATTCGCAGGATGGCGGGCTGGCGGTGCTGCACGGCAACATCGCGCTGGATGGCTGCATCGTGAAGACCGCCGGCGTTGACGACAGCATCCTGAAATTCACCGGCCGCGCCCGCGTATTTGAAAGCCAGGACAGCGCCGTGGAGGCGATCCTCGGCGACAAGATCGTCGCGGGCGACGTCGTCGTTATCCGTTACGAGGGCCCCCGGGGTGGCCCCGGCATGCAGGAGATGCTGTATCCGACCAGTTACCTGAAGTCGAAGGGCTTGGGCAAGGCGTGCGCCTTGCTTACCGACGGGCGCTTTTCGGGTGGCACCTCCGGCCTGAGCATCGGTCACGCCTCCCCGGAGGCGGCGGAGGGCGGCGCCATCGGGCTGGTGGAAGAAGGCGACATCATAGAGATCGACATCCCGAATCGCCGCATTCATCTGGCCGTTTCTGCGCCGGAGCTGGAAAAACGCCGCGAGGCGATGGAAGCCAGGGGCAGCCGGGCATGGAAGCCGGTCAGCCGCGAGCGCCATGTTTCGGCGGCCTTGCGGGCCTACGCCGCCATGGCAACCTCCGCGGCCAAAGGGGCGGTGCGCGACGTATCACAGGTAGAGAGATGACGATATAGCCAATAGCATGGCGCGGGTGGCCGCAGCACTGCGTCGTCGTGCCGATTGTCCCGTCCCTCCGCGGCTCTCAGGCGAGCTTCGAATCCCTGAGTTCCTTGGCCGAACTGAAAGCCGCGAACCCGCGCACCTGGGCCGCGACGCCGGAACAAATCCTGCAGCAGCTCGGATGCCGGTGGCCGGTTCATTGAAATTACTGGATTCCGGCCTGCCCTCGCAAGAGGGACGCCGTGGTTCTAAGGGGCTGAAGCCCCAAGAACACACGCAGCCCCGGAATGACGAATCGAAACATATTCAGCGTTTCCGTAAGGGAATGCGGCATTTGAGGCAAGAGCCTGTTTGATTTGTCTCCCCGCTGAGCTCGCTCGATCGCCATAATCCACTATCTGCACGTGGCTAATTAAATAGTACATTGCTGTCAACGCATTTTCGAGACGCGGCGTTATTCATTCCTGACGGCCGAACCAAACCGGGGACGGCGGTCAGGGATCTCAAGTGGCAATTCCATTTTCACAATATGTTATTCTTGAGGAGCTAAGCATGAACATCGTTATCACGGGCATCATCGCAGCTGCAGGATTGACCTTGGCGGGTAGCGCCATGGCGGAAGATATGCCGCCCCTGGCAAAGAAATTGAACTGCGTTGCATGCCACGCGATTGACCACAAAGTGGTCGGTCCTGCGTGGAAAGACGTTGCTGAAAAGTACGCCGGGCATGGTGTCAAAACCTTTACCTATAACGGCAAGGAATATCCGCTGATCGAAGGCTTGGTGATGAAGGTCTCCAAGGGCGGCTCCGGGAACTGGGGTTCCATGCCCATGCCCGCGAATGATCCGGGCGGCGCACACAAGGAGGAAATCACCGAGCTGGTCAAATTCGAACAGAGCCTGGCCAAGAAATAAGCCAGTCCCAAATAAAATTTGCCGGAGCCGGCAGCCCCCGGCTTTTTTCCTTTGACGGTGCGGCGAAGCCGCGTGTAGCGCGGATTTGCGCACTCCATCAAGAGGCAGCTAGAATGCATGCGGGGGAGGAGCCAGTTGTCCTGCCTTCACTCAACTTAAGTACTTAACTCATGGGAGAAACATAATGAAATTTGTCGCTGGCATTGCCGCCGCTGCGGGCTTGATGATTGCTGGAACCGCATTCGCTGCTCCTGAAATGCCGCCCGAAGCAAAGGAACTGAACTGCATCGCCTGCCACGCCGTTGACCACAAGGTTGTCGGTCCCGCATGGCAAGACGTGGGCAAGAAGTACAAGGGCGCCAAGACCTTCGAATACAACGGCAAGGAGTATCCGCTGGTTGAAGGCCTGGTGATGAAGGTTTCCAAGGGAGGGTCCGGCCACTGGGGTACCATGCCCATGCCCGCCAACGACCCAAGCGGCGCCAAGAAGGACAAGATCGAAAAGCTGGTGCATTTTGAGCTGAGCCTGGGCTAATCTGGCGCAGTTTCCCCAAAGCCGGCCATGCGCCGGCTTTTTTATTTTCCCCCATAAAGATGGGCGTCAATGCACGCCAGAAGCAAACGCGTCCGGCGTAGAATGCAGGCGGGACGTCGCTGTCCCGTGTCTGTGTTTTATTGATTGAGCATTCTGGAGAAGATATGAAGTCTATCGTTGCAAGCGCCGCTGCTGTTGCTGGCCTGGTTGTCGCGGGGAATGTCATGGCAGCTGACATGCCGCCTTTGGCGAAGGAACTGAACTGCGTGGCGTGCCACGCCATTGACCACAAGGTTGTGGGTCCCGCTTGGGCGGACGTGAGTAAGAAGTACAAGGGCGCCGCCGAATTCGACTACAACGGCAAACAGTATCCCTTGGCGGAAGGCCTGGTGATGAAGGTGTCCAAGGGCGGCTCCGGTCACTGGGGTACCATGCCCATGCCCGCCAACGACCCAAGCGGCGCCAAGAAGGACAAGATCGAGCAACTCGTACAGTTCGTGCTGGGCCTGGCCAAGTAAAGCCCGGGCCATCAGGCTGTTCAGGGCCGGCTTCACGCCGGCCTTGTGCTTTGCGGGTGCCGCCGAGGCAGGCTATCCAGGCGGGGAAAATGATATAGAATGGGGACTGTGAAGTCCGGTTTGTGCAACTGTCCGAGTGACATAGAGGAGGAAATATGAAGAACAAAATGGTTCCTTTGAGTGCTATCGCAGGGCTGCTGATCGCAGGCAACACAATGGCGGTCGATATGCCGCCGCTGGCGAAGGTGAACAACTGCACTGCGTGCCATACCATCGACAAGAAGATGGTGGGGCCGGCGTGGGTGGACGTGGCCAAGAAATACAAGGGTGACAAAGGTGCCGAAGCCAAGCTCGTGGAGAAGGTGAAGAAGGGCGGCAGCGGAGTCTGGGGCGCGGTGCCCATGCCGCCGCAGGCAGCCAAGGAAGCGGATGTCAGGGAACTGGTCAAGTTTATCCTGGCGCTGGGCAAATAGTCGTCCATAGCCCTCGGACAAGGCCGGCATCAGCCGGCCTTGTCGTTGAGGGGGGCGAATTTTCCGGGCATATTGCCGTTCTGCCTGATAAGGGGTAACATTCCCGCCCTTTTGTCTTTACAACAAAAACAGACCGGCGTAACGATTCTTGATCTTCGTCGTTCAATAAAGTTGGCCTGTGTGATTTGATGAGGAACAACGTGAATCATTCTTCGTTGCCGCCGCGCGGTTCTTCGTTGCCGCCGCAACAAGGTTTGTACGATCCGCGCCTGGAACGCGATGCATGCGGTGTGGGCTTTGTGGCGCACATCAAGGGCGCCAAAAACCACGAGATCGTGCAGCAGGGTCTGCAGATCCTGAAGAATCTGACCCACCGCGGCGCGGTCGGTGCGGATCCCCTGGCCGGAGACGGCGCGGGGATATTGCTGCAAATTCCCGATGCCTTTTTTCGCCAAGCCTGCGCGGACCCGAAGATTGCGCTGCCCAAGGCTGGCGAGTACGGCGTCGGCATGCTGTTTCTGCCGCGCGACAAAGGGGCGCGCGAGGCCTGCCAGAAAATCGTAGAAAGGAAGATCGCCGCCGAGGGGCAGAAGCTGCTCGGCTGGCGCGACGTGCCGGTGGACAACCGCGGGCTGGGCGAGAGCGTCAAGGCGGTCGAACCCGTGGTGCGCCAGGTCTTCGTCGGGTGCGGCAAAAACTGCACGGACCAGGATGCTTTCGAGCGCAAGCTGTTCGTGATCCGCAAGACCATGGAACACGCTGTGCGGGAGCTAGGCGATACCGGCAAGGGTTTCTATTGCCCTTCCTTCTCCTCGCGCACCATAGTTTACAAGGGCATGCTGCTGGCGGACCAGGTCGGTACCTATTATCTGGACCTGCAGGACACGCAAGTGGTGAGCGCCCTCGCGCTGGTGCACCAGCGATTCTCCACAAACACGTTCCCCACCTGGGATCTGGCCCATCCGTTCCGCATGATCGCCCACAACGGCGAGATCAACACAGTGCGCGGCAACGTCAACTGGATGGCTGCCCGTCATGCCGCCATGTCTTCCAAGGTGCTCGGCGAGGATCTCGACAAGCTGTGGCCGCTGATCGCAGAAGGTCAGTCTGACTCGGCCTGTTTCGACAATGCGCTGGAGCTGCTGGTTGCCGGCGGCTATTCGCTGCCGCACGCCATGATGCTGCTGATTCCGGAGGCGTGGGCCGGCAACCCGCTGATGGACGAGGAGCGCCGCGCTTTCTACGAATACCATGCCGCGCTGATGGAGCCCTGGGACGGCCCCGCAGCCGTCGCCTTCACTGACGGCCGCATGATAGGCGCGACGCTGGACCGCAACGGCCTGCGCCCGGCGCGCTACCTCATCACCGACGACGACATGGTGCTGATGGCTTCTGAAATGGGCGTGCTGGACATTCCGCAGCAGAAGATCGTCAAGAAATGGCGGCTGCAACCGGGCAAGATGTTCCTCATCGACATGCAGGCCGGGCGCATCGTGGATGATGCCGAGCTGAAGCAACAGCTGGCGACCGCCAGGCCGTATCGGAAGTGGATAGACAAGTCGCGCTATTTCCTGGATGACCTGCCCGCCGCAAAGGGGGGCAAGGCCGAGCTCAACGCCAGCCTGCTCGACACGCAGCAGGCATTCGGCTACAGCCAGGAAGACCTCAAATTCATCCTGGCCCCCATGGCTTCCGCGGGCGAGGAGGCGACCGGGTCCATGGGCAACGACGCTGCGCTGCCAGTGCTGTCCGACAAAAACAAGGTGCTGTACAACTACTTCAAGCAGTTGTTCGCGCAGGTGACCAACCCGCCGATAGACCCGATCCGCGAAGAGATCGTGATGTCGCTCACTTCGTTCATCGGGCCCAAGCCAAACTTGCTCGGCATCGACGAAACCAATCCGCCGTTGCGCCTGGAAGCGCACCAGCCGGTGCTGTCTAACGAAGACCTCGGCAAGCTGCGCGACATAGCGAAGTTCACCGGGAAGAAATACCAATCGCTGGTGCTGGACATCACTTATCCAGTCGCCAAGGGGGCCGCCGGGTGTGAAGCCGCGCTCAAGGCGCTGTGCAAGGCCGCCGAGAAAGCCGTGAAGGATGGCGGCAACGTGCTGATCCTTTCCGACCGCGCGGTGTCGAGTGATCGCGTCGCGATCCCGGCGCTGCTGGCCTGCTCCGGGGTGCACCATCACCTGGTGCGCGCCGGACTGCGCACCAGCACCGGGCTGGTGGTGGACACAGGCTCGGCGCGCGAGGTGCATCACTTCGCCTTGCTGGCCGGTTACGGTGCGGAAGCGGTGTGCCCCTGGCTGGCGTTTGAAACGCTCGACGACTTGGGCGACCTGCTGCCTGCCGGGCTGACCGCGCACGAGGCGCACAAGCGTTTCATCAAGGCAATCAACAAGGGCCTGCTCAAGGTCATGTCCAAAATGGGCATCTCCACCTACCAGTCCTACTGCGGCGCCCAAATATTCGAGGCCATCGGCCTGAATGCCGGCTTCGTGGAAAGCTATTTTACGGGCACGGCCACCCAAATCGAGGGCATCGGCCTGAACGAAGTCGCGGAAGAGGCGGTGCGCATGCACCGCGCTGCGTTCGGCGCCGACCCCGTACTTTCCGGTACGCTGGAAGCGGGCGGCGAGTATGCCTGGCGCGTGCGCGGCGAAGAGCACATGTGGACGCCGGATTCCATTGCCAAGCTGCAGCATGCGACCCGTGCCAACAACGCCGGCAGCTACAAAGAGTATGCCAGGCTGATCAACGACCAGGCGCACAAGATGAAGACCCTGCGCGGCCTGTTCGAGCTCAAGCCGGCGGCCAAACCGGTGCCGCTGGACGAAGTCGAGCCCGCCAAGGAAATCGTCAAGCGCTTCGCCACCGGCGCGATGTCGCTGGGCTCCATTTCCACGGAAGCCCACACCGTGCTGGCGCTTGCGATGAACCGCATCGGGGGCAAATCCAACACCGGCGAGGGCGGCGAGGACGCGAACCGCTTCCGCCCCCTGCACGGCGGAGAAAAGCTGTCCGAGATCATCGGCAAGAACCGCATCGAAGCCGATCTGACCATGCAACCGGGCGACTCCCTGCGCTCGCGCATCAAGCAGGTCGCGTCCGGCCGCTTTGGCGTCACGGCCGAATATCTCTCCAGTGCCGACCAGATCCAGATCAAGATGGCGCAGGGTGCCAAACCCGGTGAGGGCGGGCAGTTGCCCGGCCACAAGGTGTCCGAATACATCGCCAAGCTGCGCTTCTCGGTGCCTGGCGTTGGCCTCATTTCGCCGCCTCCGCACCACGATATCTATTCCATCGAGGACCTGGCGCAGCTCATTCATGACCTGAAGAACGCCAATCCGACCGCGTCCATTTCCGTGAAGCTGGTATCGGAAGTGGGCGTGGGTACCGTGGCCGCGGGCGTGTCCAAGGCCAAGGCTGACCACATCGTGATCTCGGGCTACGATGGCGGTACGGGCGCGTCGCCGCTCTCGTCGATCAAGCACGCCGGCACTCCCTGGGAGCTCGGCCTGGCCGAGGCGCAGCAGACGCTGGTGCTGAACCAGTTGCGCGGGCGCGTCGGGCTGCAGGTCGATGGCCAGATCAAGACCGGGCGCGATGTCGTGATCGGCGCCCTGCTCGGCGCGGACGAATTCGGCTTCGCCACAGCGCCGCTGGTGGTCGAGGGGTGCATCATGATGCGCAAGTGTCACCTGAACACCTGTCCCGTGGGAGTTGCCACGCAAGACCCCGTGCTGCGGAAGAAATTCACCGGCCAGCCGGAGCATGTCGTGAACTACTTCTTCTTCGTGGCCGAAGAGGTGCGCGAGTTGATGGCGCAGCTGGGCATCCGCAAGTTCCAGGACCTGATCGGCCGCAGCGACCTGCTCGACGTGAAGCACGGCATTGCGCACTGGAAAGCGCAGGGCCTGGATTTCAGCAAGGTATTCCATCAGCCCAAGATACCGGCGACCGTTGCGCGGCGCCATGCCGAAGAGCAGGATCACGGCCTGCAGCATGCGCTGGACAACGAGCTTGTCGCTCGCGCCAAGGAAGCGCTGGACCGCAAGACCAAAGTGGACATCGCCATGCCGGTGAGGAACGTCAACCGCAGCGTCGGCGCCATGCTGTCGCACGAAGTGGCGAAGCGCCATGGCCACGCCGGGCTGCCGGACAACACCATCAAGGTCAAGCTGAAAGGAACCGCGGGCCAGAGCTTCGGCGCATTCCTGGCGCATGGCATCACCCTGGAACTGAGCGGCGAGGCCAACGACTATGTCGGCAAAGGGCTGTGCGGCGGGCGCATCATCGTGACGCCGCCGTCCGAGTGCAAAATCGCCGCTGAGCACAACATCATCGTCGGCAATACCGTGCTGTACGGCGCGACCAGCGGCGAGTGCTATTTCCGCGGCGTGGCCGGCGAGCGCTTTGCGGTGCGCAATTCCGGCGCGATCGCCGTGGTGGAAGGCGTGGGCGATCACGGCTGCGAGTACATGACCGGCGGACTGGTCGTGGTGCTTGGGCAGACCGGCCGCAACTTCGCGGCGGGGATGTCCGGCGGCGTGGCCTATGTGCTGGATGAAGACGGCACGTTCGGCAAGCGCTGCAACATGGCGATGGTGCAGCTGGAAGCGGTTCCGGAGGAAGTGGCATCCAGCGAGAGCGGCGAGGTGGAAACCCACGGTCGCGTGCATCTCAACCACTTGGGCAAGGCGGACGCGGCGGCACTTCGCGGCCGGATCGAGGACCATCTGCGCCACACCGGCAGCACGCGCGCAAAGGAGATTCTGGACCATTGGTCCAAGTACCTGCCCAAGTTCGTCAAGGTAATGCCGACGGAATATCGCCGCGCGCTGCTTGAGAACGCAAAGGAACAGGCCAAGCAGAAGGAGGCCGCATAATGGGCAAGACAACCGGATTCTTGGAGTTTGCGCGGGTCGCCGAGGAATACGGGCCGGTCGCGGAGCGGGTCAGGGATTACCGCGAATTCGTGGCGCATCTCACCGATGCGCAGGCTAAACAGCAGGGTGCGCGCTGCATGGACTGCGGCATTCCTTTTTGCACAAGCGGCTGCCCGATCAACAACATCATTCCGGACTGGAATGACCTGGTCTACCGGGGCGGCTGGCGGCAGGCGCTGGACGTGCTGCATTCCACCAACAACTTTCCCGAGGTGACCGGCCGCATATGTCCCGCGCCGTGCGAGGCGGCCTGCACTCTGAACATCAATGCCGATGCGGTGGGTATCAAATCGATCGAGCACGCCATCATTGATAAGGGGGGCGAGAATGGCTGGGTGGTTCCGCAACCCGCGAAGAAAAAAACAGGCAAGAAAGTTGCCGTGGTTGGTTCCGGGCCCGCCGGACTGGCCGCAGCGCAGCAACTTGCACGCGTCGGCCACAGTGTCACGGTGTTCGAGAAGAATAGCCGCATCGGCGGCCTGCTGCGCTACGGCATCCCGGACTTCAAGCTGGACAAACGCCTGATCGACTGGCGCATGGCCCAGCTCGAGGCAGAGGGCGTGCAATTCCAGACTGACACCTTCATCGGTCACGAAGCGCCGGGCAAGGAAATCGCCAACGACGCGAAGAAGACCCTCATGCCCAAGGAGTTGCTGAAGAAATTCGATGCCGTCATCCTGGCGGGTGGCGCGGAGCAGCCGCGCGACCTCGTGGTGCCGGGGCGAGACCTCCAAGGTGTGCACTACGCGCTGGAATTCCTCATCCCGCAGAACAGGGAAGTGGCCGGCGATGTGCCCAACCCCATTTCCGCCAAGGGCAAGCATGTGGTGGTGATCGGCGGCGGCGATACCGGCTCCGACTGCGTCGGCACTTCCAACCGGCACGGGGCAGCCTCGGTCACGCAGTTTGAACTCATGCCGCGCCCGCCGGAAACGGAGAATGGCCCGCTGACCTGGCCCAACTGGCCGATGAAGCTGCGCACCTCCAGCTCGCACGAGGAGGGTTGTTCGCGCGACTGGTCGGTGGCCACCAAGGAACTGACGGGCAGCAACGGCAAGGTCGAGAAGCTGCGCGCCGTGCGCGTCGAGTGGAAAGACGGCAAGATGATCGAAGTGCCGGGCAGCGAGTTCGACCTCAAGGCCGACCTGGTGTTCCTGGCCATGGGTTTCGTGAGTCCGGTGCAACAAGTGCTGGACGCCTTCGGCGTGGAGAAGAACCATCGCGGCGACGTGAAGGCGGATACCGTCAACTACCGCACTAGCGTGGACAAGGTGTTTGCCGCAGGCGACATGCGCCGGGGCCAGTCGCTGGTGGTATGGGCGATCCGCGAGGGTCGCCAGTGCGCGCGTGCAGTGGACGAGTACCTGATGGGCAGCAGCGTCTTGCCCCGATAAGAAGAGAAGAAATGAATTTCAAGGTCAAGAACGATACTTTCCTGCGCGCGTTGCTGCGCCAGCCATCCGAATATACCCCGGTGTGGATGATGCGCCAGGCAGGGCGCTACCTGCCCGAATACTGTGCCACGCGCAAGCGCGCAGGCAGTTTCCTCAGCCTGTGCAAGAGCCCGGACCTCGCGACCGAAGTCACACTGCAGCCGATTGACCGGTTCCCGCTGGATGCCGCGATCCTGTTCTCCGACATTTTGACCGTGCCGGATGCCATGGGGCTCGGCCTGTACTTTGCCGAGGGGGAGGGTCCGAAGTTTGAGCGCCCGGTGCGCGACGAGGCGGCCGTCAACGCCCTGCGCGTGCCAGACATCGCCCGCGACCTCAGATACGTGACCGATGCGGTGTCGCAGATCCGCAAGGCATTGGATGGCAGAGTCCCGCTGATCGGCTTCTCCGGCAGCCCGTGGACGCTGGCATGCTACATGGTCGAAGGCGGCGGCAGCGACGACTACGCCAGGGTGAAGACCCTGATGTACAAGGAGCCGAAGCTGATGCACCGCATTCTCGATGTCACGGCGTTGGCGGTGGTGGCCTATCTCAATGCGCAAATCGACGCGGGCGCACAGGCCGTAATGATTTTCGATTCCTGGGGCGGGGCGCTGTCGCATGCGGCCTACCACGAGTTTTCGCTGCCCTACATGGCGCGCATCGTTGACGGGCTGGTCAAGAACAAGGACGGGGTCCGAATTCCGAACATTGTGTTTACCAAGGGCGGCGGCCTGTGGATAGAGAGCATCGCCGACATCGGTTGCGACGCGGTGGGGCTGGACTGGACCATGGACATCGGCGTTGCGCGCCAGAGAGTAGGGAATCGGGTCGCGTTGCAGGGCAATCTTGACCCCGCCATCCTGTTCTCCACGCCGGAGGTGATACGCAGCGAAGTGGAAAAGGTTCTCGCCAGCTATGGCTATGGCAGCGGCCACGTGTTCAATCTGGGCCACGGCATTTCCCAATTCACCGACCCGGAAAATGCCGCCACGCTGGTGCGCGCCGTGCATGAACTGAGCCGGCGATACCACTCCACCGCGGCGTAACGAAATCGCTTGACTTTCGCAGGCTTGTGCACAGCGCGGGCCTGCACTCCCGTCGGGCCTGTGCTTTGCCCATTTCACTGTACTGGTTATTGCTAACGTGTTGTTTTTGCGGAGTAGTGCGGGCGCACACAAAATGGGCAACCTAGCAAAAGCGCTGCCAGCATTTGCAGTTATGCTCGGTACTTCCGGTTTACTAACAGCATTATCCACAGCTAATGTGGATAAGAAAAAATAGCCAATCGGAATAAGCCGGTTAGCCGAATTTCTGTAGAACTTGCCAGAGAAAAGCTCTGCAAATGTCCATTGTTCGAGTTGCACTCGATATGCCATTGCACGCCCTGTTCGACTACGGCGTGCCGCGGGACACCCGGATCGGCCCGGGCGACCGCGTGGTTGTCACCATTGGCCGAAAGCAAATGGTGGGCGTGGTGATGGAATGCGCGGAACATTCCGAGATCCCCCTCGAGCGCATCAAATCGGTGGTGCGCGTGCTGGATGAAACTCCGCCCCTGCCCCCCGATATGCTCGCGCTGTTGCGCTTTTGCGCCGACTATTATCACCATCCCCTGGGATCCACGGTGCTGGCGGCTCTCCCTGCGCGGCTGCGTTCAGTGGAACCGGTTGCGGTCAAAGCGGCGCAGCACTATGCCCTCAGTGCGCAGGGGCGTGCCCTGACCCTCGGTCGGTTTGACCGGCGCAAGGTTGCCCAAGGGCGCATCCTGGCCGCGTTGCAGGCAGGCACGCTGAGCTCGGCCCGGCTTGCCGAAATGTCCGCTGGCGCGGCGGGGGCGCTGAAGGCGCTGCTGAAGGCGGGCCTGGTTGAATGCAGCCCGGAACCTGAGGCGCCGGCGGCCTATACCTTCGACACGGCCCACACCCTGACCGCAGCCCAGCAGCAAGTGGCGGACGCCATCAGGCAATCGCAAGGGTTCGCCAGTTTCCTGCTGCATGGAGTCACCGGCAGCGGCAAGACCGAGATCTACGTGCACCTGATGCACCATGTGCTGCAGCGGGGCGGTCAGGCCCTGCTGCTGGTGCCGGAGATCAACCTCACGCCGCAGCTGGAGGGCTATTTCCGGGCGCGGTTCTCCGACCTTGAACTGGTAAGCCTGCACAGCGGTCTTGCCGACGGCGAGCGCGCCCAGAACTGGATGCGCGCCCAATCGGGCCGGGCGCGCATCGTGCTCGGCACCCGCCTGGCAGTGTTCACCCCCATGCCGCATCTTGCCCTGATCATCGTTGACGAGGAACATGACACTTCCTACAAGCAGCAGGATGGCCTGCGCTACTCGGCGCGCGACGTAGCGATTTTCCGCGCGAGCCAGCGCAACCTGCCGGTGGTGCTCGGCTCGGCCACGCCATCCCTGGAGAGCTATCACAATGCCACGACCGGGCGCTATCGGTTGCTGAGCCTTCCGGGGCGCGCGCTCCCCGCGGCCAGATTGCCGGAGGTACGCTGCATCAATACTGCCAGGATGTTCATGGAGCACGGCATCAGCGAACCCATGTTCGGGGCGATAGAGGAGCGCCTGCGGCGCCGTGAGCAGACCCTTGTCTTCATCAACCGCCGCGGCTATGCCCCGGTGTTGATGTGCGCGGCGTGCGGCTGGCTGTCGGGCTGTCCGAACTGTGCGGGCAAACTGGTACTGCACCTGCAGGACAAAAGGCTGCGCTGCCATCACTGCGGCCACCAGGCGCGCGTGCCCCATGCCTGCCCGAGCTGCGGCAATGCTGATCTACAACCGGTCGGCATGGGTACGCAGCGGGTGGAGAGCGCGCTGCGGGAACGCTTCCCCCAGGCGCGGATACTGCGGGTGGATCGCGACAGCACGCGCAACAAGGGCAGCTGGAGCGCCATGCGCCGCCAGATCCAGGACGATAGCGTCGACATCCTGGTGGGGACGCAGATACTGGCGAAGGGTCACGATTTTCCCAACCTCACGCTCGTGGGCGTGCTCAATCCGGACGGCGCCCTGTACAGCGCCAATTTCCGTGCATCGGAAACCCTGTATGCGCAGCTGGCGCAGGTGGCAGGCCGCGCCGGCCGCGCGGAGAAAACGGGAGAAGTGCTGGTACAGACGGCCTTCCCGGATCATCCGCTGTTCCGCGCACTGCGCGAACACAATTATGACGCGTGGGCGCAGGCTCTGCTGGCGGAGCGGCGCCTCGCCGGTTTTCCGCCGTTTGCCCATCAGGTGCTGTTGCGCGCCGAAGGCAAACAGGAGAGCGAGGTTTACGCCTTCCTGCACCAGGCACGGGCCGCCGCCGTGGAGCTGGCGACGGAGGTCGAGGTGTATGGCGTGGTGCCGGCCGCGATGCCACGCCGCGCCAACCACTTCCTGGCGCAACTTCTCGTTCAATGCAATGCGCGCAAGCGGCTGCATCAATTCCTGCTCGCATGGCGGCCCCGGCTGGAAGCGGTGCCGGCGCGCAAGCTTAGGTGGTCTCTGGAAGTTGACCCGTTGGAGCTATAGGCACTACCCCTTTCGGGGGGATTGACCAAAACCGGATTTCACAGCAGCATTGTACCAATCAAGATCAACAACACAGGGAGCACCCATGTCGGACAGCGATAGCGTAGATGACCCAGGCAGGCGCAACTTTCTGGGCAAGGTTACCACGGTAGCGGGCGTCTCCGGCGCGGCAGTGGCTTGCTGGCCATTCGTCAGCAGCATGAACCCCAGCGAAGACGTGCTGGCCAAGGCAACAGTGGAAGTCGATTTGGCCGGCGTTCCCCCGGGCGGCATAAAGACCGTTCCTTGGCAGGGCAAGCCCGTTTTCATCGTGCACCGCACGCCCGCCGAAATTGCCAACGCGGAAGCATCCAACGGCTCGATCGATCCGCAGCCGGACGCCAAGCGTGTGCAGCGTCCCGAATGGCTCGTCGTAGTCGGCGTTTGTACGCACTTGGGCTGCGTGCCCAACCGCGATGCGGACGGCGGCTGGCTCTGCCCCTGTCATGGCAGCATGTACGACGCAAGCGGCCGCGTCATCCGGGGCCCGGCACCCAAAAATCTGGAAGTGCCTGCGTATGTCTTCGCCGGCCCCGATAAGATCATCATCGGCAAAGCGTAGGAGACCACATGACTAATCGCGTGCTTGCCTGGGTGGATCAACGCTTCCCCCTGACATTCTTCATCAAACACGAGCTCACCGACTATCCTACCCCCCGCAACCTGAGCTACTGGTGGAACTTCGGGTTCCTGGCCGGGTTCGTGCTGGTGCTGCAGCTGGTGACGGGAATATTCCTCGCCATGCACTACAAGGCCGACGCCGGGATGGCCTTTGACTCGATTCAGCATATCATGCGCGAGGTGAACTACGGGTGGCTGCTGCGCTACATGCACGCCACCGGCGCGTCGGCATTCTTCGTGGTGGTCTACGTGCACATGGCGCGCACCCTGTACTACGGCTCCTACCGCTCTCCGCGCGAGCTGCTGTGGTGGACTGGCCAAGTGCTGCTACTGTTGCTGATGGCGACCTCCTTCATGGGCTACCTGTTGCCATGGGGGCAAATGTCGTACTGGGGGGCCGCGGTGATCACCAACCTGTTTCGCGCCACGCCGTTCATCGGAGAGCAGGTGGTGATCTGGCTGCGCGGCGACTATGGCGTGGGCGACCCAACGCTGACCCGCTTCTTTGCCCTGCACTACCTGTTCCCGTTCATCATCTTCGGTGCCGTCATGATCCACCTGGTGGCCCTGCATACGGTGCGTAGCAGCAACCCGTCGGGCATCAGCCTCGCCGACAAGGACAACATTCCGTTCCACCCCTATTTCACCGTCAAGGATTTCTTCGGGTTGGGCGTCTATCTGTTCATCTTCTTCGTGTTCGTATTTTTCTTCCCGAATACGTTCATCGAGCCGGCTAACAATATTCCCGCAAACCCGATGCAGACACCGGCGCACATCGTGCCTGAATGGTATTTCCTGCCGTTCTACGCCATCCTGCGCTCAGTGCCCGACTTGGTCGGCGGCGTGGTGGCGATGGGACTATCGGTGATGATCTTCGCGGCGATGCCGTTCATGGACCGCTCCAAGATCCCCGGTGGCGCGCATTACCGCCCCGTGTATCGGGCGATGTTTTACCTGTTCATTCTCGACATCCTCGTGCTAGGCTACGTCGGCTCGCAGCCGGTGACCGACACCATAGTCTGGCTGGGTCGCGGCGCAACCTTTGTGTACTTTGCCACCTTCCTGCTCTTGCCTTTCGTGTCCAAGGCGGAAGAAAAAAGAATGCGCGCGCGGGGATTGCCGCCTGCGTTGCAGGCTTTGTTCGATCACCGGGAGCCCCGCGCAAACCGGCAACATGAGGGGAGTGCCAAATGAAGAAGTTGCTGCCCAACCTGCTGGCCTGCCTGCTTGCCTGCGCTGCGTCCTCCGCCCCGGCGTCGGAAACGAAATTGGAGGCAGTGGATCTCCCACGGGACGCGGCCTCCCTGGAGCGGGGAGCCGAGACCGTGGCAACCGTCTGCGTTGGCTGCCATAGCCTGAAATTCATCAAGTACCGCGACCTGCTCAATCTTGGCATCGACAAGGAAAAAGTCGATGCCTGGCGCAACGGCCAGACGCTGGACACTGCCCTGACGGCGCCCATGACCGAGGACGCGGCGCGCGCCACCTTCAGCGGCACCGTCCCGCCCGATCTGAGCCTGATGGCAGCGGCACGCGAGGGAGGGGGGCGTTACCTGTACTCCTACCTCACTGGCTACCACAAGAACGAGAAGGGTGACCTGACCAACCGCGTGTTCCCGGAGACGAGGATGCCCGATGTGCTTGGCGCTGCGGACGCCGCAGACGACAAGCAGCGCGCCGAACTCGGCGCCAGGGCCAAGGACATCAGCGCATTCCTGGTGTGGGCAACGGACCCGCATGCGTCCGAGCGCGAGCGGCTTGGCTACTACGTGCTGGCGTACGTGGCGGTGCTGACCGTCCTGCTGTTCCTGTGGAAGAAACAGATCTGGCGCGAGATCGACAGGCGTCCGAAGATACCTTAGACGCGGCCGCACGGGTTACCCGTGCGCCGCCGCTCAGTTGTTGCGGGCGCCCTGGTTCACCCACTGTTTCAGGATCGCAATCTTTCGCTTTGAAAGGGTGCCCTTGATGTCGTAGGGCATATTGACCGCGGGGTGGCCTTGGCCTTGGATCAGGGTGATGAGCGTACTGCCCAGGCTGTCGCCGGGCTTGATCACCGGCCCGAATTTGGTTCCTGCCATCAGGCCTTCGTAGCTGCGCAGATCGAGACCGCTTGCCGCGTAGCCCTTGCCGCCGGGCGCATGGCAGCTGACGCAATAGTCGTGGAGCATGGGCTGGATGTCCTTGGCGAAACTGACGTCGTTTCGCCCGAAAGCGGGCACGCAAAAGAGCGAGCATGCGGCCACGGTGACACATATTCCGTACTTCATGGCGTCCTCCTTTTTGGCTGTTGACTGACGGTGTCGCTGCAAACGGGGAGGTGCTGCCGGTGCGTGTTGCCCCAGGCGTTTGCGGTTATTATACGCTTCTGTCACGCCGGGAGCCTGCCTGGCGTCTTATCCGTTAGCCAAGGGCCCGTCACCGGGATGCGAACCGAATTGCCAACCCTGCTCGGCGCGATCGTCGGGGCCGATCATGTCCTGACCGGAGAAGCTGCCGCGCCTTACTGCGCTGACTGGCGCGGGCGTTACCTCGGGCGCGCCTTGGCCGTTGTGCTGCCCGCCGATACCGAACAAACGAGCGCAATAGTCAGGCTGTGCGTCGAGCGCAAGATCGCCGTCGTACCCCAGGGCGGGAACACCAGCCTGTGCGGAGCCTCCGTTCCGCTCGCGGCAGACCTCCCCCAGGTCATCGTCAATCTTTCGCGCATGAACCGCATTCGCGCCATGGATGCCGCCAATTACACGGTGACAGTGGAAGCCGGGTGCCGGCTGTCCTCACTGTACGAAGCGGCGGAGCGCGCGAACCGCCTGTTCCCTCTCGGTCTGACGGCCATCGCGCCGCACTGCGAAATTGGCGGAAACCTGTCCACCAACGCGGGTGGCGTCGGGGTGTTGCGCTACGGTTCCGCGCGGGATCTAGTGCTGGGCCTGGAAGTCGTGCTGCCCGACGGCCGAATTTGGAACGGCCTGCGCAGCCTGCGCAAGGACAACACCGGATACGACCTCAAGCACCTGTTCATCGGGGCGGAGGGTACGCTAGGCATCATCACCGCCGCCGTGCTGAAATTGTTCCCGCGGCCGCAAGCGGTCGCGACCGCCTGTGTGGCCGTGCGCGATCCGGCCGCCGCGGTCGCCCTCCTGGCACACCTGCGTTCGAGTTGCGGCGACAGCATCAGCGCGTTCGAGATCATCTCGCGTTCCTGCCTGGGGCTGGTGTTCAAGCATATTCAGGGCGTTGCGGAGCCATTTTCCGCCCAATACGACTGGACCGTCATCATCCAACTGGCCGACGTACTTCCAACGCCCTTGGATTCCGGGCTGGCCACAGCGCTCCAGAGGTTCGGCGACGGCGTGATCGAGTACATCGTGACAACCTCCCCGGAACAGGCCGAGGCCTGGTGGCAGCTGCGCAAAAACATCAGCGAGGCACAAAAGTCCGAGGGGATCAGCATCAAGCATGACGTAGCGGTCCCGGTCAGCCGCGTGCCGGAATTCATCGCCCAGGCCGATGCCGCCCTGCACGAGGCTTATGAAAACATCCGCATCGTGGCCTTCGGCCACATCGGCGACGGCAACATCCACTACAACGTCTCGCTGGCGGACCCGACACAGAACCGAACCTTCATCGAACAGTCCGAGCACGAGGTCAACCGCATGGTGTATGAAGTGGTGGCGCGGCTCGGCGGGACCATCAGCGCCGAACATGGCCTGGGGCAGCTCAAGCGCGAGGAAATTACGCACTACAAGTCCGCGCTTGAGCTGGAGCTGATGCGCGGGATCAAGCGCACGCTCGATCCCCTCGGTCTAATGAACCCGGGAAAAGTGCTTTAGGGAAACGCTGAATAAGTCCCGATTCGTCATTCCGGCGAAGGCCGGAATCCGGTGATTTCAATGAACTGGACACCGGCCTCCGCCGGTGTGACGACTTATTCAGCGTTTCCCTAGGAAAGACGCCCAAGTGGCGGCGAGCCCCGGAGCGGGCGGGAGCCTTGTACGGGGCTGTCTGACGTCCACCTTAAACCCGAGTCGACCTTCTGATGGCGCGCACCTTGTCTGCGGGCCACGTCCTGCGGACTTCGATTCCGGCAAGCGGCATGTCGAGGCTCTTCCGGGCGGCAGTTACAGGTCACCCTCCGGAGCCGGCCGCGCCGCAAGTTCCTGCAGCAACCGGGACTGGGCACACCTGGTTGCTCCGCGCCGGGCAGTCCGCCGATAGTGTCCGTCCCCGTCCATGTCCCAGGCCTGGCAGTTGTCGTGCAGATAGGCCATCAGTCCCTCATCGATCACCCGCTTTTTCAGTTTCTTGTCCAGCACCGGAAAACATACCTCAATGCGGCGAAAAAAGTTTCTGTCCATCCAATCGGCGCTGGCGAGGTAAACGTCATGCGCCTCGTCGTTGCGAAAGTAAAAGATGCGTGAATGTTCCAGGAACCGGCCGATGACCGAGCGCACCCGGATGTTCTCGGACAGCCCGGGGACGCCGGGGCGCAGCGCGCACACACCGCGCACGATGAGATCAATTTTCACACCGGCCCTGGACGCTTCGTAAAGCGCGCTGATCGTCTCCGGCTCGAGCAGCGCGTTCATTTTCGCGACGACGTGAGCCTGCCTGCCGGCCTGGGCCAGCCTCGTTTCATTGCGGATGGCGGCCACAATCTGATGATGCAGCGTGAACGGGGATTGCCACAAGTGGCGCAACTTTCCAGCCTTGCCCAGGCTGGTGAGCTGCTTGAAAACCTCGTTCGCATCCGCGCAAATCTCTTCGTTGCAGGTGAACAGGCCAAAGTCTGTATAAGTTCGCGCCGTGCGCGGGTGATAGTTGCCGGTGCCGAGGTGAACGTACCGGCGCAACTTTCCGCCTTCGCGCCGCACCACCATCAGCATCTTGGCATGGGTCTTGTGGCCGACCACACCGTAAACCACGTGCGCGCCGACCTCCTCCAGGCGGTTCGCCCAGCTAAGGTTGGCCTCCTCATCGAACCGCGCCAGCAGTTCAACTACCACGGTCACCTCCTTGCCCAGCCGCGTCGCTCCGATCAGCGCTTCCATCAGCACAGAATCCACACCCGTGCGGTACACCGTCTGCTTGATGGCGACCACATCCGGATCCACCGAGGCCTGCTGAATGAAGTCGATGATCGGCTTGAATGACTGGAACGGGTGGTGTAGCAGCACGTCCGCCTTGCTGATCACCTTGAACATGTCAGCCCCCTTCTTCTGCAACACGGCGGGTACGCCGGGCAGGAACGCGGGGAATTTGAGGTCGTCGCGTGCAACCTGGGCCGGAATATCCATCAGCCGCACCAAGTTAACCGGCCCGTCCACATGGTACAAATCGTCCTGCTGCAGCTCGAACTGCTGGAGCAGGAAAGCGGTCACCTGGGGCGAACAGCTTTCAGTGACTTCCATGCGAACCGCGTTGCCGAAATGGCGCTGCGGCAATTCACCCTGCAGGCTGGTGCGCAGATTCTTGACTTCCTCCTCGTCCACGAACAGATCGCTGTTGCGCGTCACGCGGAACTGATCGCAGCTCAGCACCTCCATGCCACTGAACAGTTCGCCGACATGGGCGTGCAGGATCGAGGACAGAAACGCAAAACCGTGCGGGCAGCCGCTGACCTCCGGCGGCAGCAGTATGGTGCGCGGCAGTATGCGGGGCGCCTGCACGATGGCCCGGCCGGTATTGCGCCCGAACGCGTCCTTGCCCTGAAGTTCCACGGCGAAATTCAGGCTTTTGTTCAGGATGCGCGGAAACGGGTGCGCCGGATCCAGCCCAATCGGGGTCAGTACCGGCATCACCTCATTGAAAAAGAAATCCTTCACCCAGGCGCGTTGTGCATCGTTCCAGCTGGTACGGCGCAGGAAGCGGATACCCTCCCGCTCAAGGGAAGGCAACAGGTCCTCGTTAAGGAGCTGATACTGGCGCGCGACGAGCGCACGCACCTGCTTGCGCACCAACTTCAGCGTCTGACGCGCATCCATGCCGTCGGGCCCGGCCGGTACGCCGGACAGTTTGATTTGTTCCTTCAGCCCGGCGACGCGAATCTCGAAAAACTCATCCAGGTTGCTGCTTACGATACACAGATATTTCAGGCGCTCAAGCAGGGGGACACCGGGGTCTTCCGCCTGGGCCAGCACGCGCCGGTTGAATTCAAGCTGGCCGAGTTCTCTATTGATGAACTGCTGCGAGGGATATTTCTTGCTCAAGATCTTCCGTATTATGTCTTAGGGGGCGTGTAGCCCGGCGGCATCTGCACGCCTTCGCTGAAGAAGTAGTTCTCCATCTGGGTTGCGAGGTACTTGCGCGCCTGCGGATCGGCAAGATTGAGGCGGTTCTCGTTCACCAGCATGGTCTGGTAACGAATCCAGCCCTGCCAGGCCTCTTTGGAGACGTTCTCGTAAATGCGCTTCCCGAGTTCGCCCGGATAAGGGGGGCGCTCCAGCCCCTCGAGTTCCCGCCCCAGCTTTACGCAGTGCACCGTCCTTGTCATCGTCTGATTCTCCAGATTCCAGTTTAAAAGCGAATTGTTACAAAGTCTTTACAAAGACCTTCGAACGCCGTTGATAGTTGTACAACGACTTCTTTTGTTCGGGCAATTGCCCCACGTCGGCCTCCTCGAAGCCGCGCTCGACGAACCAGTGCGCGGTGCGCGTGGTCAGCACAAACAGCTTGCGCATCCCCAGGGCCTTCGCGGCGTCGGTAATATGCTTCATCAGGGCCTCACCGTAGCCCTGGTTGCGGTAGCCCGGATGCACGGCCAGCCCGGCCAGCTCGGCCGAAGCCTCGTCCGGGAACGGGTACAACGCTGCGCAGCCGATGATGCGGCGGTCATGCTTCATCACGACGAAACGGTCGATCTCGCGCTCCAGCAACTCACGGCTGCGCCTCACCAGCACACCCTCCTCTTCCAGCGGCTGCAGCAGCTGCAGGATGCCCCCGACGTCGTTGATCGTGGCATTGTGCAGGGTATACAGCGTGCTTTCCACCACCATGGTGCCGATGCCCTCGTCGCTGAACAGTTCCTGCAGCACGGCGCCGTCGGCGTGGCGGCTGATGAGGTGGGTGCGCGCCACCCCGGCCTCACAGGCGCGTACCGCGCACGGCAGGAACAACGCTACGTCGTCCGGCAGCTTGCGCCGGGATGCCATGATCCTGTTCGCCTCGGCGATGGTAAGCTCCGAAATAAGCGCGCCCCTCCTGTCGGTCACGCCGTCGGTATCCATAAGGAATATCAGCTTGTCTGCATCCAGGGCGACGGCGGTCTGGGTGGCCACGTCCTCCAGCGTCACATTGAACACCTCCCCGGTTGGGGAATATCCCAGCGGTGACAGCAGCACTACTTCGTTGGAGGCAAGCCGGTCCCGGATCGCAGCGGCATCCACCTTGCGCACGCTCCCGGTATGCATCAAGTCAACGCCGGCAATCACTCCCATCGGCTGAGCGGTGATGAAATTTCCTCCGGCGACCCTTATGTCCGCGTTCGCCATCGGGGAATTGGCCAGCCCCACCGAGAGCAGAGCCTCGATCTCCACCCGAACGCGCCCGACCGCCTCCTTCACACATTGCATGGTTTCGGCATCGGTCAGGCGTATGTTTTCGTGGTAGCGAACCTCGATGTTGCTGCGCGCGAGATGCTGCTCGATCTGGGGGCGAGCCCCGTGCACCAGGACAAGGCGCACTCCGAGGCTGGCGAGCAAATTCAGGTCATGGGTCAGCCCAATGAACTTGCCGTCTGCCACCACCTCGCCACCGAAGGCCACCACGAAAGTACGTCCGCGGAACGCGTTGATATACGGTGCGACGGAGCGAAACCAGTTAACGAACTGCGGCGCAGTAAACTCCGCAGCCGTGGAAGAACTCGAAGGCATATTGCTGTTATTCTCAAGTGGGTGGGTAATCTATCACCTCGAATGATGCCACGAGCCGGGCTGCTTGTGTACCCGGCCCAAGCTTCCGGGTGCTATTCCTGGTCCAGCAGTTTACCGGCAATAGCCCAGTTCTCGTCCGGCAGCTCATCGAAGGCGACGTAGGTATAGGACGCGGGCTTGTGCGCGATGCGCTGCAGGGTATCCGTAATTTCCTCCGCAATCTTTGCCTTCTGCTCGCGGCTGAGCGCACCGGCGATGCGGATGTTGACGTAAGGCATGGGGTCCTCCTCGATAGCCAGGGTTGATTCGACTTATGAACGGCGCGCAGATTCCGAACCGGGTTGCCATAATCGCGGTGCCGGTCCCGAATTGATCATCTCCGCTCGCTCCATGCAAAGTTACCGCCTGGCGGCGACGCTGTCAAAGCATTTGGGTTTGATTTATCATCACAAATTCGCGGCAGAAGGACGTGTTAGAGTAATCTCAAACCCAGATGACGGACTTGCGCACCATTCCTGGCTATACCCTGCATTCCAGCCTCCATGACGGTTCCGCCGTCGGCGTCTGGCGCGGCGTGCGCGTCAGCGACGGGCTGCCGGTCATCATCAAGGCAACCAAGGGGGGCGCGCACCCCCCCCATGCCGAGGAGGCTGCACGGTTGAGGGCGGAATACGAGGTGTCCAAAGCCCTCCCAATCGCGGGCGTGGTGCGTGCCATCGACTTTATGGAGGTGGATGGAACCTGCGTCCTGGTGCAGGAGGACCCCGGCGGCACGTCCCTGCGGCATGCAATGCGGGAAAGCGCATTGTCCCTGGAGGATGCTCTGGTGGTTGCGAGCGAAGTTGCCAGGACGCTGGCCGAAATCCACGCGCACAATGTTGTCCACAAGGACCTCAGGCCGGACAACATCATTCTGGAAAAGGGCCGGACCTCCGTCCGCATTGCCGGTCTGGGCATCGCGTCAGTGGTCCTGAGGAGCGCGCAGCATACTGCGAGCGTGCAAAGACCTGAGACCATGGCCTACATTTCTCCGGAACAGACCGGCAGAATGAACTGCCGGCTCGACTGGAGGAGCGATCTCTATTCCCTGGGGGTCAGCCTATTCGAGTTGTTCACCGGAAAGCTGCCCTTTCCCGTTGAAGACCCGCTGGCCCTCGTTTATGCACATATCGCGAAGAATGCACCCTCAGCATCCGAGGCGAACCCGCTCCTGCCGCCGGTGATCGCGGCGATCATCGCGAAGTTGATGGCCAAGTCTCCCGACGAGCGCTACCAAAGCGCGACCGGCTTGCAGAGGGACCTTCTCCTTTGCCTAGAGTACCACCGCTCCGCCGGCGACATTCCCCCGTTCCCGCTGGGGCGGCACGATGTCTCGGATAAATTCCACATCCCCCACAAGCTGGTGGGGAGGGAGCAGGAGCTCGCTCGCTTGCTCACGCAATTCGACTCGGCCGCCAAGGGCCGTGCGAAGCTGGCCGTGATCTCGGGGCCTTCCGGCATCGGAAAGTCCGCGCTGGTGCAAGGGCTCGTGCGGTCGATCATTGAGCGAAACGGCTATTTCATTTCGGGCAAGTTTGACCAAGTCAATCGCAACATTCCCTACTCGTCCCTGATCCAGGCATTTCAGCAATTGATACGCCAGGTTCTCAGCGGCAGCAGCGAGCACGTGCTGCACATGAAAGGGCGCATCATGCAGGCGCTGGGAGCGCGCGCGCAAGTGATCGTCAACGTCATTCCGGAGCTGACGGCAATCATCGGTCAGCAGCCCAGGGTCGCGGAACTCCCCGCCGCCGAATCGCAGAACCGGTTTACGACGCTTTTCCTGAAATTCGCGCAGGTCTTCGCCACGCGGGCGCATCCGCTGTGCCTGTTCCTGGATGATCTGCATTGGGCAGATCACCCCTCCCTCAAGCTTATTGCGGAAATCGTCGCGGATTCGGATACGCGCCACATGCTGCTCCTCGGCGCCTTCCGCGACAACGAGGTGGATCCGGCGCATCCGTTGCCGAAGGTGCTGCAACGCATCGAGGGCATGGGCGTCGATGTCGATACCCTGCCCCTGGGCCCTCTCGGCGAGAGCGATGTGTGCAGGCTGATACAAGCGACGTTCAATTGCACTGCCGTACAGGCGGAACCTTTTGCCGAGCTATGTGTAGCCAAGACGGGGGGCAATCCATTCTTCCTCTCGCAGATCCTGCGCAAGCTTTATGAGAGCGGAATCGTGGCCTTTGACCCGGCGGCGGGCGCGTGGCAATGGGACGTCGAGAAGATCCGCGGAATGGAAATTGCCGACAACGTGGTCGCGCTCATGGCGGAAAGAATCCTTTATTTTTCCGACTGCGGAAAAACCGCGCTGAAACTGGCCGCTTGTGTCGGCAATACTTTCCCGCTCGCCCTGCTGGCGCGCATTTCCGGCAAGACGAACGGCGAGATGCTGGGCGATCTCGCCCAAGCCCTCAGTGAAGGCCTGATCATGCCATGTGAGACGGCGCCGGAACGGGTCGCCTTCCGTTTCCTTCATGACCGGGTGCAGCAAGCCGCATACTCCCTGTTCAACGAGGAGGAAAGGCTCGAAGCACACCTGAAAGTGGGACGGATGCTGCTCGATAACGTGACCCCGGCAGAATGGCGAACCCAGTTGTTCGATATTGTCTCGCACCTGAATGCCGGGGCCCCGCTCATTGTCGCTCGGTCCGAGCGCACGGAGCTCGCGCGCCTCAATCTCGAGGCCGGAAAAAAAGCGAAAGACTCGGGGGCCTTCGAGCCGGGTTACCGCTTCCTTGAGGCGATGGCGCGCTGCCTTCCGGAGGATCCCTGGGAGAGCGCTTATGTGCTGACGCTGGAGTACCACATGGAGCACGCGGAGGCGGCATACCTGTGCGGGCATTACCAGGAAGCCTATGCCCTGTGCAATGCCGCGTTTTCCCATGTTCGCGAACTGTTGGATCGTGTCAGGGTCTGCGAGGTGGTCATTCTGGCCTACCGCAGCGAGGGAAAGAACCGGGATGCCGTGAACTGTGCGCGTGCAATTCTGGAAGAGCTCGGCGAGCGCTATCCCGCAAGGGTCAGGGAGAGGCACCTTATCGCACCCATCCTGACAACCAAGTGGCTGCTCCGCGGCAAGACCGATGCCGATTTGCTCTCCCTTCCGCCATTGCACGATCCGTACAAGCAGGCCATCTTGCGTGTGATGACCAAGGCGGGGTCTTCGGTTTACATAACCGACCCGCTGCTTGCCGCACTATGGATCTTCGGGGAAATGAAAATCACCCTCCGGTACGGGCGTTCCCCGGTTACCGCTTACGCTTACAGCGTCTATGGCCTGCTGCTTTGCGGGGCGCTCCGGGAATATGACGAGGGAAACCGGTTTGCACGACTCGCACACGAGCTGATACAGCGGGACTCGCTGCTGGAGGCAAAGGCAAAAACCCTGCTTGCGTGTTCCATTTTCGTACAGGTCTGGCGTACCAATCAGGCGCACGTGGAAAGCGTGCTATGGAAGACGTACGAACACGCACTTGCCGAGGGCGATGTGGAATTTGCCGCCATTTCCTTATACTCCGTCACACAGTCCCTGCCATGGATTTGCGGGGAACTGCTGCCGGTGGTAAGCAGAAAGATGGAAGAGCATGATTCTTCCTTCCGGACTTTTCGCCAAGACCGGGTTAACCAGTGGTCTGCCATCTATCGCCAAGCTGTCTGGAACTGCCAGAGCCCGGACATCGCACAGGCGAGCAGCCTCAACGGACAGTTCGCGGATGAACAGAAGATTCTCGCAAACTGCGAAGCGCACGGCGACAGGGTTGGCCAGGCGCACCTCTTCGTAAACAAACTCATCCTGTGCGTGATCTTCCGGGAATTCGCGCATGCGCCCGCTTACGTCAAGGCCGCCGACGAGCACGCCCATGCCATGGCGGGCCAGTTGGGCGAACGCCAGTATCATCTGTACACCAGCCTGGCTCTACTGGCAGGTTTCGACGCAATGCCCCACGGCGAGCGGCGCGCGGCGGCTCGGCGGGCACGGGCCTCCCTGAGGGTGTTACGTGAGATGGAGTCCAACGCGTCGGTCATGTCCCACCACGCGCCTTGCCTGCTTGAGGCGGAGCTCATGCGCACAGCGGGGGACTTTGAATCGGCCGGAGATCTCTATGATGCAGCGATCCGTCATGCGAGGGAGTGCCGCCATCACTATGAAGAGGCGCTGGCCAACGAGCTGTGCGGGCGATTCTATCTGGCTCGCGCCAAGGCGCAGATCGCGGAGGCGTATCTGCAAAGGGCGTTCATTGTCTACCGCAATTGGGGTGCGACGGGAAAACTTCTCCGGATGCCCGCCCTCTATCCGAGCATCGGCTTTCCGCGCCTGGGGGTCGCTGAGCGTGCCTGGGGCGGCGCGCAAGAGGCCGCGACCTCCGCCACCGCCGAAGCAATGCAGGACGCGCCGGCGTCGCCGCGGGCCGAAGCCGTGGACCGCCATCTCGATCTCGCCACCGTGCTCAAGGCGACACGCGCCATCTCGGGGGAGATAGTGCTTTCGCGGCTGCTGGAGGAGTTGCTCAGGATCGTTCTGGAAAACGCCGGCGCGCAGCGCGGGCTACTGCTTCTCGATGAAGACGATGAACTCGTCGTGGAAGGGGAGATCGGCGGCGGCCACATGACGGTGCTCCAGTCCGCACGCCTCGACGGGTACCCGGGCATTGCCAGGACCGTCGTGAACTATGTCAAGCGCACACGGAACAGCGTGGTGCTGGAAGATGCCCAGCGCGAGGGCGATGTAACGCAAGATCCGTACCTCGCCTCGGGCAAGGTACGCTCGCTGCTGTGCATGCCCGTCATGAACAAGGGGGAATTTACGGGAATTCTCTATCTGGAGCACAACACGGCATCCGGTGCCTTCACCATGGACCGGGTGGACATCCTGAACGTGATCATGGCGCAGATTGCGATTTCAATCGAGAACGCCCGGCTCTACGAGAGCATTGAAAGAAAGGTGGACGAGCGCACGCGCCAGTTGCAGGACCAGTCCGAATTGCTGAATCAAGTCAACCGGGAAATGGCGCATGAGATCGAGCAAAGAAAGATGCTGGAAGGGGAGTTGCGGAGGCTGGCAACGACGGATTCGCTGACCGGTCTGCTCGTACGCCGCCGCCTGTTTGAAATCGGCGAAACAGAGATAAGTCGCGCCAAGCGAAACGGCGCACCGCTTTCCCTGATGCTGTTGGACCTCGACCATTTCAAGGACATCAACGACTCTCACGGCCACGCCGTTGGCGACGAAGTACTCAAGCGATTTTCTGCGATCCTCTGCAGCTCGCTGCGGAACGTGGACATCGTGTGCCGGTTCGGAGGCGAGGAATTCGTCGCCATCCTGCCGGACACTGCGCCCGAAGTGGCGGTCGAGGTGGCGCGGCGGCTGCGCGAAAATGTCGAGGCAAGCCCGCTGGACCGCGACGGCGTCAGGGTCGGCTACACCGTCAGCGTCGGACTGGCCGCGCTCGAGGCGCAGGACACCAAGCTGAATCAGCTCATCAAGCGTGCCGACGAGGCGCTCTACCATGCCAAGAAGTCCGGGCGCAACCGCGTTGTCTTTGCGCCTCCCGCGCCGAGCACGCTGGAAACGGGGGCGTAGGGAGCCGAACCGTCCCGGGCGTGCGGCCCGAGGCACGCGCTGGGCCCTAATCGGCCGCCTATCTCATTGGGATACGAGCACCAAGCCGCGCGCCTTATTGCTCGTCGTATCCACAGTTGCGATCGATTGTCGCAACAGGCCAACCGGAACCCAGGCCGGCGCGTATTTGTACTTGGCAACGTCCAGTATCAGCACGCGGTCGGTTTGTGCGTCGTATGCGGCCAGGGCCGACCAATGTCCTCCGCCAACCTGGCCAAACGTGCCGCGAAAGTAGTTTGCGAGCACGAACCGGCCATCCTCCCCCAATGCCTTCTGCAGAAGCGCGCGCAGGCTTTCGTCGGTGAAACTGTCGCCTGCGATGGAGCGCGCCTTCACCCCAAGCCGGGTCAGGGTTTCGGCCATTTCTTCGCGCGTCATGCCCTGGGCCAGCACGGTCTGCGCGCTGATGACCTTGGCCACCGCCGGTGTGAAGAAGTTGCCCTGGGTGAAATAGGCATAGGGCGCATAGGCGGGATCGACTGGCTTTGCGATCGGCATGGCGTTGAGCACGGTCACCGCGCTGGCAACGGCGCAATAGCTCTGGGTCTGCTGCACCGCGAAATTCGGTATCAGCTGCCAGTAATCCGCATCGGCGGGAATGCGTGCCCGCAGCGCCTTGCCGTCGGGCGAGTCCCAATAGACGATGCCGGGTGCCTCGCCCCCGAAACACGGGACCGATCCGAGCAGAACTGCCACCAGCAAAAGTTTTTTCATGATCGCCCTCAATCGAAATCTCCCCACAGCGTCTGCAGCGCCGCAATGCCCGCCATCGCGGCCGTCTCGGTGCGCAGCACGCGCTTGCCCAGGCGGACGGGGGCAAATCCAGCGAGATGGGCCATTTTCACTTCGTCGTCGCTGAATCCGCCTTCGGGGCCGACCAGCAGGATCACGCTGCCCGCAGGCGGCGCCTGCTTGCGCAGCGGCGTGGATCCTTCGGGCTCCAGCACAAATTTTGCCGCTGGGCTACCGCGCAACCCCGCCAGCCATGCTCCGAAATCCTGCGGCGGGGCGATCTTGGGCAGCATGTTTCTGCCGCACTGCTCGCAGGCCGAGATTGCCACGCTGCGCCAATGGGCGATGCGCCTTTCCGTGCGCTCGCTCGACAGCTTCGCCACACTCCGCTGGGTTTGCACCGGCTGGAGCTCTGCCGCGCCGAGCTCAGTGGCCTTCTGCACCACCCAGTCCATCTTCTCGCTGCCGCACATGGCCTGTGCGAGGACGATATGCAGCCGGGATTCGGTCTCGGCCATGCAGGTCTGCAGTTCGTGCAGCAGCACGCGCTTCGCATTGATTTCGCAAATCTTGCCGTCCAGCGCGCGGCCGTCGCCGTCGAACACCTGGACCGGATCGTTAACCCGCAGGCGCAACACTCGATGCGCATGGTGCGCCGCTTCGCGCGGCAGTTCAAGGGCGCTGCCGGCGGGCAGGGGGGGCGGGCAATAGAAGCGCGGTGCGGACATGGCGGTTTCGAGAGTTGAATACCGGCGTGATAATATAACGGCGTTCAACATTTTTCAGGAGCAATCATGGTCAGCTTGCAGCCGCCGGTGTGCGATTTCGGGTGGAAAGCACGGGATTTCGATCTGCCGGGCGTGGACGGGAAGCGGCATACGCTGGAAAGTGCGCGCGGCGAGAACGGGTTGCTGGTGATGTTCATCTGCAACCATTGTCCCTACGTGAAGGCCATTCGCGAGCGCATCATTCGAGATGCCAGGGAACTGCAGCAATACGGGATCGCCAGTATCGCCATCATGTCGAACGACCCGACCGACTATGCCGAGGACTCGTTCGAAAACATGAGGAAGGTTGCCCTTGAATACGGTTACCCCTTCCCTTATGTGCTGGATGAGACACAGCAGGTGGCGAAGGACTACGGGGCGGTTTGCACGCCCGATTTTTTCGGATTCAACAGCAAGCTGGAACTGCAATACCGCGGACGTCTAGACGCTTCGCGCAAGGAGACCGCCCCGGACGCGCCGCGCGATCTGTTCAATGCGATGGTGCAAGTGGCGCAGACCGGCCAGGGGCCGCGCGAGCAGATCGCCAGCATGGGCTGTTCCATAAAATGGAAGGGCGAAGCCTGACGCAAAGACGCGCCACGGGGCGCAGACAGACCGGCTCAGCGAAGCGCGCGCAGGAAAATCACTTCGCATTTCCCCGCAAAATACGGTAGTATCAAGCCCCTAGAAACACTTCCTGCCGCGCCGTCGCGCCGGCAGAAAACAATTTGCATCAAGGGAGGGGTAAAGTGACTGACGGTCTGCCGCTGACGGGCATCAAAGTGGTGCTCATTGACGACAGCAACACCATCCGCCGCAGCGGGGAAATCTTCCTGTCCCAAGCCGGTTGCCAGGTCGTCCTGGCGGAAGACGGCTTCGAAGGCCTGTCCAAGGTCGTCGACACCAAACCGGATGTGGTCTTTGTGGACGTCATGATGCCGCGCCTGGACGGCTACCAGACCTGCGCGCTGATCAAGAACAATCCGGAATTCAAGGACACGCCAGTGGTCATGCTGACCAGCAAGGACAGCTTGTTTGACCGTGCGCGCGGCCAGTTGGTCGGATCCAATCAGTATCTGACCAAGCCGTTCAGCAAAAAGAGCCTCATTGACGCAGTTATCGCACAAGTGCAGAGCAAAAAAGGAGACTAAATCATGGCAGTGAAGAAGATCATGGTCGTGGACGATTCGGCAACCGAGCGCCATGTCCTGGGTGAGTTATTGACCAAGAACGGCTTCCAGGTGGTATTCGTGGAGGATGGGGAGACGGCTGTCGCGAAGTCCAAGACCGAGCTGCCGGATTTGATCCTGATGGACGTGGTGATGCCGGGAATGAATGGATTTCAGGCGACGCGCGCCATCACCCAGGATCCTGCGACCGCGCACATTCCCGTGTTTATCGTCACCACCAAGGGGCAGGAAACAGACAAGGTATGGGGTGCGCGGCAGGGCGCAAAGGACTATTTGGTGAAACCGGTGGACGCGGCGGATTTGCTGGCCAAGGTGGCCGCATTGGGATGATGTAAGGCATGGCCAAGCGCTTCAGTCTGCGCGAGTTCCAGCAGAATGTGCTGAACCGCATCCAGGTCCAGGCAACCGGCGGCGCCGCGAGCCGGGCCTCGACGCTGGGGGTGCAGTTCGGCGGGCAGAACTGGCTGGTGCCAATGAACGACATCGCGGAGGTGCTGCCTTTGCCCACGCTGACACCAGTGCCCTTGACCAAGCCGTGGTTTCTCGGCGTCGCCAACGTCCGCGGCAAGCTATACAGCGTCACCGATCTCCCGGCATTCAGCGGCCTGGGCGAGACCATGCGCGGACAAAGCAACCGCGTACTGTTGCTGTCGGACCGGTTCGCATTCAACGCCGGGTTGCTGGTGCCTCGCGTCATGGGGCTGCGCGACAGCGCCGGCTGGACCGAGACCGTGCTTGGCGTCGAAACCTGCTTGGCCGACGAAAAGGGCCAGGTTTGGCGCAACCTGGATATTCCGGCCTTGCTGCAGCGCGCCGATTTCTTGCAGATAGCACGTTAGGGAATCCGGAGGGTGGGTTCCGTTGGGAGAATATAAATGGCATTCAAATTACCAGAATTAAAACTGAATTTCCGGCGCAAGGGAGCCGAGAAGAAGGCCGTGCGCAAGGGGCCGGCCGATGTGGCTCCGCTGCCCCTGATCGGCAAATTGTCCAGCCACGTCAAGCTGCAGGTGCTGGGCGGCGTGGCCGTGGCCGCCTTGCTTGCCGTGCTGGCGGCGGCGTTCCTGGACTACCGCACCACGTCTGCCGGTGCGCGTTACCTGGAGCTGGCGGGAGACCTGAGGTTTTTGACCCAGCGCATTGCCAAGGACGCGGGCGAGGCGGTACTGGGCAAACAGACCGCCATTGAGGGCCTGCCCAACGACAAGCAAGAATTCGAGCGGATTTTGGCGCTGCTGGACCAGGGGGATCCCGCCCTGCCGCCGACGGCCGGCAAGGCTCGCGAGGTGTTGGACAAACTCACGCCGATAGCGAAGCAGAGCCTGCAAAACGTCCAGGACATCATCGACGGCCGGCCGGGTATCCTGACGGTGTTTGCGGCGGTGAACGCGGTGGACGAGCTCAACCCCCTGATGCACGACGCAATTGCGCAGCTTGGGTCGTCCGGCGCGGACAGCGCGCGCGTCGCCAAATTCAGCATGCTGATGGAGCGTATCGGCCACGACGTCGCGGTGATGCTGAGCGCCAAAGTGAGGGTGGAGCAGATCTCCGCGCTTGGCGCCGATACCCAGGACGCGGAGGCGTTGCTCGACGGCTTCAGCAAGTCGAACCCGGCGGTCGCCAAGGTGGCGGAACTGTTCGATACCTATCGTAATTCGGTCGAGGCCATCATCGGCCAGGTGCCCCAGTTGCTTGCCGCAAAGAAATCGGTGGACGTCCTGTTCGATTCCGCCAGCGTCACCAAGAACGGCCCCTTCTATGTGGCGACCACCAGTCTGTCGGATGCCTATTCCGCTCAGCTGTCCGGCCGCTGGACGGTCTATGCCATGGTGATCGGCGCCATTGTCCTGCTCGCGGCGCTGGCGCTGCTTGCCAAGGTCTACCTGGACGATGCGCGCCACCGCGCCTTCGAGGCGGAAAGCAGCAGCCGCCGAAACCAGCAGGCGATTCTGCTGCTGATGAACGAAATGTCGGACCTGGCCGACGGCGACCTGACGGTGCGCGCGACGGTGACCGACGACATTACCGGGGCCATTGCCGACTCGGTGAACTACACGACCGATGAGCTGCGCAAACTGGTGTCCCGCGTGATCAGCGCCTCCGACCTGGTGGCCGAAGCCACCGGCGGCGCGCAACAGGTGACTCTGGACCTGCTGGGCACCGCGCAGAAACAGGCCAGCGGACTGCGCGAGACCGGCGAAGCCGTGGAACTGATTACGCGCTCCATCCGCGAGGTGGACAGCAGCGCCACGCAGTCCGCACGCGTGGCGCAACGCACGCTGGAGGTGACGGAGCAGGGCGCGCAGGCGGTGCGCAACGCGATTTCGGGCATGGATACGATTCGTGAGCAGATTCAGGAAACCGCCAAGCGGATCAAGCGCCTGGGTGAGAGCTCCCAGGAGATCGGCGACATCGTGGACCTGATCTCCGACATTACCGAGCAAACCAACGTGCTGGCGCTAAACGCGGCGATCCAGGCGGCATCGGCGGGTGAAGCAGGACGCGGCTTCTCGGTGGTGGCCGAGGAAGTGCAGCGGCTGGCGGAACGCTCAGCCGAAGCGACTAAGCAGATCGGCGCCCTGGTCAAGACCATTCAGGGCGACACCCAGGACGCAGTGGCGGCGATGGAAAAGAGCACTCAGGGTGTGGTCGAGGGCGCCAAGCTTTCCGACGAGGCGGGCCAGTCGCTGCGCGAAATTGAGCAGGTGTCGCATGAACTGGCCGACCTGATCGGCAGCATCTCGGTGTCGACGCAGGTGCAAACCGACATGGCGCAGGAAGTTGCCTCCACCATGGCGGAAATCTTGCGTCTCACCGAGCAGACAACGGAAGGCACCAGAAAGACGGCCGAGTCGGTCACCGAGCTTGCCACCCTTGCGTCCGACCTGAAGGGATCCGTCTCGGGCTTCAAGCTGTGAGGCCTGCCGACAGCAAGCGATGAATTCTCCTGCACAATTCAATGCGCTGCCGCTGTTGTCCGTCAAGCCGGCGCTGGACGAGTCGCTGGACAAGATAGGCAACGCCCTGGAGGAGTTCTTCGCCAGCAACGGCGAGAACCTCGCAGTCCTGAAGGAGGCAATCAGCGAGCTGCACCGCGCCCTGGGCGTGCTGCGCATGCTTTCGCTGGATGGCGTCATCGTATTCTGCGGGGAACTGGAGAAGCTGCTGCAGGATTTCGCGACGGGTTCGCTGCAGCCGTCGCCGATGCATCATGAGGTCATTCAGCGCGCGCTGGTGATCCTGACCTATTTCCTGGGCTCGCTGGCGGAGGGGGGGGCTAACGCAGCGATGCGCCTGTTCGATCCGTATCAGGAACTGCTGCAGGCCCGCGGCATTGAGTCGGCCTTTGCCGTGGATTTGTTCTTTCCCAACCTCAATGTCACGCTGCCGTCCGCCATCACCGGCATGCCGGTGGAAGCAGATGCCCAGGCGCGGATCAAGGCGGCGCGCAGCCACTATCAGCAGGCGCTGCTGAAATGGCTGCGGCAGGAAAGTGCGCCCGAGGCTTTTCAGGCAATGCGCGGCGCGGTCATGGCGGTGCTCGCCTGCGTACCGGCGGAAAGCCGCGCTTTCTGGTGGATCGCCGCCGGCTTACTGGACTGTTTGTTCTACGATGGCCTGCCGCCGGAACTCAATGCCAAGAAACTGCTAGGCCGCATCGACCTGCGGATGAAATCGCTCGCCGAAGGAGCGGCTGCCGATGAGCGGGCCACGCTGAACGAGATGCTTTATCTCGTGGCGAGCAGCCATGCCGTGAGCGAAACGGTTGAGCAAATCAAGCACACTTACGCGCTGGACGAATACCTGCCCGAGGAGCCGCCGTTGCCGCCGGGCGAAACTTCGCAGGTGCTGGACCAACTGCGCGCGCTACTGAACTCCGCGAACGAAAACTGGGAAAAATGCGCGTTGCAGGACGAATCGGCCTGCGCGGCATTCACCGGCCAGGCCGAGCAATTGCATGCACTGTCCGAGCAGCTGGACCGCAATACGTTGCAGCTGCTCTGCCGGCAGATCCACACCGCGGCAACACATGCCGGCGAAGCCGACTACCGCCAGCGCATCAGGGCCGACATGGCGCTCGCCTTGATCCTGCTGGACAGCGGCATTGCGCACTATGCGCACCTTGGCGCCGGCTTCCATGAGCAGGTGCGTCTGATTGGGCAGCGCTTGCAGGCGCCGGCGGGCGAAGGGCCGGAAGTGCAGGAGATGGTTCCGCTGTACTGTCAGATGGCGCAGCGCGAGATCGCTCCTTTGCTGGCCGAGGCGATGTCCAACAATCTGCAGCATGTCGAGCAGGAATTGAATGCGTTCTTCGCGGACGCCGGCAAGCGCGACGAGCTTAGCCTGCTGGTGCGCCTGTTGAACCAGGTGCAGGGGGCACTTCACATGATGTCGCTGGGGGTCGCCGCCGAGCTCGTCGGCACCGTGAAGAAAGCGGTCGCCGGCTACGCGGACGGCGGTGCCGTGAACCCGGCAGAAATGCGCACGATGGCAACCTCCATCAGTGCGCTGGGCGGCTACATCCACGAGCTGACGTACGGGCAAGAACCCGGCAGCGCCGTGCTGGAGGAAATGCTCAAAGAGGCGACCGCGCCTCGGCCGGAAGCGGTGCCCCTGGTCGCGGGCGCAGAAGCGGTATCGCCGGCGGCCGTGGCCGTGCAAATGCCCGCCCCCGAGGATCACGAAATGCTGGAGGTCTTCCTGGAGGAGGCGCAGGAGGTGCTTGGCATACTGCGCACCAATCTGGACCTCAGCCAGCTTCACCCGGACAGCATCGAGCCCCTGGTCACGATACGCCGCGGGTTCCACACCCTCAAGGGCAGTGGGCGCATGGTAGGTCTGAATGATCTTGGCGAAGTGGCGTGGGCTGTCGAGCGCGCAATGAACAAGTGGCTGCAGGAAAACAAGCCAGCGACACCGGGGCTGCTGCACTTCATCGCCGACGCGGAGGCCCTGTTTCACGCCTGGGTGGACTCGCTGCGCACCCATAGCGGTACGCTGATCAACACCACCCCGCTGGTCGAGGCCGCGCAAATGCTGGAAAAAGGCGAGGAGCTGCCGGTGCCCGGCGCCGGGCAGCCGGCCGAGGCGCCAGGCGCCATTCCGGAGGCGCCCGCCGCGGTCTCGTTCGAATCCCTGGGGCTGGCGCCTGGCGCAGCCGAGAGGGAAATGACGCCCACGCTCGTGGCACCAGAGATCGTCGCAGCGCCCGCGGTCGAAGCCTTTGCGCCCGTGCCCCCCGAAATATCCCAGGCGCCCGCACCGGAACTGCCTTTTTCGCTGGAAACGCTGTTGCCGCCCTCACCGGAGCCCGAGGCCGTGCCGGCCATGCCCGCCGAGGAATTCACCCTGCCCACTCTGGTGGAAGCACAGCCCGAGTCTGCGGCTGCTCCCGAGGCGGCGCTGTCCTTGTCACTGGAGGAGTTGCTTGCCCCCAAAGCGGAGGCCGAGGCGGCTCCCCCTGCTCCGGCGGAGGCACCGGTTCCTCCCGTCGTGCCGGAAGCCTTGGTGCAGCCGCCCGTGCCGACAAGCACGCCTGCGGCAGCAGCGGCGGCCGAACGCGAAGCCGAAGCCGAGACGGTGACCGTCGGCAAGATCACCCTGTCGGCCTCGCTGTTCGACATTGCGACTGAAGAGAGTGCGAGCAACCTGTCAAAGCTGCAAAACTACTTTGCCGAGCTGCGCGCCGTCACGCCCCCCGTGGTCGCCTACGATTTCATGCGCGCCGCGCATACGCTGGCGGGCGTCAACCGCACCATCGGGTTTGTTGCCGTGGCCGATTTGTCGCGCGCCCTTGAGCTCTGGCTCGGTGCACGCGTGGGCAAGCTGTTCACCCTGCGGCATGAGCAGATCGCGCTGGTGGAAGAGGCCATCGCGACCCTCGACGCCATGTTTCTTGACATCTGCAACCATCAGGAACCGCAAGACCAGCCGGAGTTGATCGCGCGCCTGCAGGCAGACCAGGAGTCCCTCATTACCGGCGAAGCTCCCGTAGTTCCGCCTGAAGCGGCAATGCTCGGCGTACCTTTCGAGCTGCCGCCGCAGGAAGTCTTCCAGCCGCCTGCCGAACCGCCGGCCAAGGCAGTTTGGGCGACGCCCGAGCTTTCCATCGGTGGGCCCACCGTGGCCCCGTCTGCGGCGGCCGGGGCGCTCGCGCCCGCTCAGGCGATGCCCCCAGAGCCACCACCGGAACAGGCGCCAACAGCTGCCGCACCGGCGGAGGCGCCAGCCGCTTCCGCGGCGGAGCTGGCGCCGCGGGTCCGGCAGTACGTGGAAGAGCGCGCCGTAAAGGATGAAATCGACGAGCAGCTGCTGCCGATCTTTCTGGAAGAGTCGAATGACCTTCAGCCGCAAATTGGCAGGACGCTGCGCGCGTGGCGCGCCAATCCCGACGACATGCGGCTTGCAAACGAACTGCAGCGTGGCCTGCATACCCTAAAGGGCAGCGCGCGTATGGCCGGTGTCATGCGGCTGGGTGAGCTGACTCACCGCATGGAGGACCGCGTGATTGCGGGCATGTCCAAAGTGCTGCGCACCGACGCGTTGTGGGACGAACTGGACAATTATTTCGACCGCATGGGCAACGCCCTGGAGCACCTGCGGACGGGCGCTCCGGAAGCGGAGGAGGTGGCCCCTTCGGCCGAACCGGAGGCGGCCGGGGCGGCACCCGCGGCGGCGCCGGCTCCCGAAGTTGTCGCTGCGCAGCCACAGGCTGCGCAGCCCAGGGCAGAAGGGGCGACGGCGGCCGCAATGCTTCGGGTGCGCTCGGAGACGGTGGACCGGCTCGTCAACGACGCGGGTGAAATCAGCGTCGCCCGCTCGCGCATGGAAGCGGAGCTGCGCCAGTTCAGAACGGCTCTTTCCGACATGACCGACAGCGTGTCGCACCTGCGCCGGCAATTGCGCGAGATCGAGATACAGGCGGAAAGCCAGATGGAGGCGCGTGTTGCGTTGGCCAAGGACATGGCGGAAAAGTTCGATCCGCTCGAGTTCGACCGGTTCACCCGCTTTCAGGAGCTTACCCGGTTCATGGGGGAAAGCGTGCACGACATCCAGACCGTGCAGCAGGCCCTGACCAAGAATCTCGACGAAACCGCCGCGGCCATGTCTGCGCAGGCCTACCTCAACCGCGAGCTGCAGCAAAGCCTGATGGCGATCCGCATGGTGCCGTTTGGCGGCATCAGCGACCGGCTCTATCGCATCGTGCGCCAGACCGCGAAGGAACTGCACAAGCGGGCCAACCTGGACCTGAAGGGCACCGAGGTGGAGTTGGACCGTAGCGTGCTGGACAAAATGACCGCGCCGTTCGAGCATATCCTGCGTAATGCCATTGCCCACGGGCTGGAGAGCCCGGAGGAGCGCAACCGCCGCGGCAAGTCGGCGATCGGGCAGATACAGATCGCGCTATCGCAAGAAAGCAATGAGGTCGTGTTTGACATCGTGGACGACGGCGCGGGCATCAATCTTGACGCCTTGCGCCAGAAGGCCATCGAGCGGGGCCTGTTTCCGCCTGGCGCGGTCATCGGCGATGAGGATTCCATGCAGCTGATTTTCAGCTCGGGCATTTCCACCGCGACCGAAGTGACGGAAATTTCCGGGCGTGGCGTCGGCATGGACGTGGTGCGCAACGAGATCACCAGCCTGGGCGGACAAATCAGCGTGCGCACCGAACGCGGCAAGGGCACCCGCTTTACGGTACGCTTGCCGCTTACCCTCGCCGTCACCCAGGTCCTGATGACGCGCATCGGGTCGGAGCAATATGCGGTGCCTTCGGTGATGGTGGAACAGGTCCTGCACATGAAATCCAGCGCGCTGGAAGACGCGCATCGCGAAGGGCTGGTCGAGTGGCAAGGCAAGGCTTACCCGCTTAACTATCTGCCGCGCCTGCTCGGCGACGAAACCCATGTGCCGGAGAGTCGCATGCACAACTCAGTGCTGCTGCTCCACAGCGCGGAACAGCGCATCGCCCTGCTGGTCGACGAGTTGCTGGGCAACCAGGAAACCGTGGTCAAGAACATCGGCCCCCAGTTGGCGCGGATGCCGGGCGTCGCTGGGGCAACCGTGCTCGGCAACGGCCGCGTAGTGCTGATCCTCAACCCGGTCGCCCTTGCGCAGCCCGCTGCGCTGGTGCACAAGGAGGCGGTGGTGGCGGCGCCGGTCGTACCGGCGGCGCCGATCGTCGAGGCGCCGGCGCTGCAAACCATCCCGCTGATCATGGTCGTGGATGACTCGCTGACCGTGCGCAAGGTGACCAGCCGCATGCTGACCCGCGCCGGGTACGATGTGGCGACCGCCAAGGATGGGGTGGATGCACTGGAGCAACTGACCCAGATAACCCCCGACGTCATGTTGCTGGACGTCGAAATGCCGCGCATGGACGGCTTTGAACTGACGCGGCAAATTCGCCGCGATCCCAAGCTGCATGGTCTGCCTATCCTGATGATCACCTCCCGCACGGCGGAGAAGCATCGCGACTACGCGCTTGAACTCGGCGTCAACGCCTATTTCGGCAAACCCTTCCAGGAAGAAGAGCTGCTGCAGCAGATCGGCCAGTACGCCCGCAAGCCAGAGAGGTGAATTCTGTCCGCCATGGGATTACAATAACGCCCATGCCCCAACTGAATCTCAGCAACCACTTCCTTATCGCCATGCCGGCGATGGCGGATCCCTTCTTTGCCAAGTCCCTGACCTATGTGTGCGAACACAACGAGCAGGGCGCGCTGGGCATCGTGGTCAACCGGCCGATCAATCTGACGCTGAGCGAGCTGTTCGCCCAGATCCAGCTGCCGCTCAATCCCACGGAACTGCAGGACGTTCCCGTGCATTTCGGCGGCCCGGTGCAAACCGACCGCGGCTTTGTACTACACAAACCGGCCGGCCAATGGCAATCCACGCTAGCCGTCAGCGACAAAATCGGCCTGACGACCTCGAAGGACATCTTGCAGGCAGTGGGCGAGGGCCAGGGGCCGCAAAACCTCCTCGTCACCCTGGGGTACGCCGGGTGGTCACAAGGACAGCTTGAGGATGAGCTTTCACAGAACGCCTGGCTGACGGTAGCCGCATCGGAGCAGATCCTGTTTGGGATGCGCGCGGAGGAGCGCCTGCCTGCGGCGATGGCACTGCTGGGAATCGACTACGCCAGCCTGTCGGAGGACGCCGGACATGCCTGAGGGCCTGTCCGCGCTACCCGAAGGCACCTTGCTGGCATTCGATTTTGGCACCAAGCGGATCGGCGTCGCGGTCGGCAACACGATCTCGCGCACGGCGCAGGCGCTGACCACCCTGCACTGCGAGCACAATGTTCAGCGCTTCGCCGGCATCGAGGCGCTGATCCGCGAATGGCAGCCGGCCGGGCTGGTTGTCGGACTGCCCCGCTACGATGACGGAACGCCGCACGAAATGACGCGCCTGTGCCAGCGCTTCGCCAACCGCCTGAGGGGCCGGTTCGGCCTGCCCGTCATCCTGGTGGATGAACGGTACACCTCCGCTGCTGCGAGCTCGCAGTTGAACGAGGCGGGAATACGCGGCATGAAACAAAAGCAGCTGCTCGACCAGGCGGCGGCGCAGCAGATATTGCAGGCATATTTGGACGAACCCGCAGCAGGAACCGGCGTATGAACAACCCACAACTCAATAAACAGGGCGAGCTGCAGCACCTGCTCACCACAGAAGGCCTTCCCGTCCGCATCATGCGCGGGATCCTGGATCGTGCGACCGAATTCATGGGGGTGGCCGAGGGCCGGGAGATAAAGAAGGTGCCGCTGCTGCATGGCAAGTCCGTGTTCAACATCTTCTTCGAGAACAGTACCCGCACGCGCACCACCTTCGAGATCGCGGCCAAACGGCTTTCCGCCGACGTGGTCAATCTCAACATCGGCTCGTCCAGCACCAGCAAGGGTGAAACGCTGCTCGATACCGTGGACAACCTGTGTGCGATGCATGCCGACATGTTCGTCGTGCGACACTACTCTGCCGGTGCGGCGCACCTCATCGCCAGGCATGTCGCCCCGGAAATCCATGTCATCAACGCCGGCGACGGGCGTCACGCCCATCCCACGCAGGCATTGCTCGACATGTTCACCATCCGCCACTACAAGAAAGAATTCCACAACCTGCGCGTCGCCATCGTCGGGGACATCCTCCACTCGCGCGTGGCCCGCTCCCAGATCCACGCGCTGACCACGCTCGGTGTTCCCGAGGTGCGCGTCGTGGCGCCGAAGACCTTGCTGCCGTCGCACGCCGAAAAGCTCGGAGTGCAGGTTTACCACGACATGACGCAGGGCCTGAAAGATGTCGATGTGGTGATGATGTTGCGCCTGCAGAACGAGCGGATGCAGGGGGCGCTGCTGCCGTCGTCGCAGGAATACTTCAAGTACTATGGCCTGACACAGGAGAAGCTGGCGCTGGCAAGGAGCGATGCCATCGTGATGCATCCCGGCCCGATGAACCGGGGCGTGGAAATCGATTCGAGCGTGGCGGACGGCGCGCAGTCCGTCATCTTGCCGCAAGTCACATTCGGCATCGCAGTGCGTATGGCGGTGATGGCCACGCTGGCGGGGGTGAGATGAATATTCACATCAAGAACGGGCGTCTGATCGACCCCAAGAACGGCATCGACGCCCAGCGGGACGTGTTCGTTGCGGACAAACGCGTCGCCGCGATCGGCAGCGCGCCCGCGGGCTTTGTCGCAGAGCACGTCATCGATGCCGGCGGATTGATCGTGATCCCCGGCCTGGTGGATGTGGCGGCGCGCCTGCGCGAGCCCGGCTACGAATACCGGGCCACGCTGGAATCGGAAATGGCTGCCGCCATGGCCGGCGGGGTGACCTCCCTCGCCTGCCCCCCCGACACCGATCCGCCGCTGGACGAACCAGGCCTCGTGGAGATGCTCAAGCACCGTGCGCGCTCCCTTAACCAGGCGCGCGTGTTTCCGGTTGGCGCCCTGACCTATGGGCTGAAGGGCGCCGAGCTGACCGAGATGATCGAGCTGAGCGAGGCCGGGTGCAAGGCATTCGGCCACGCCGATGTGCCGTTGACCGACACGCGTGTGCTGTTCCGTGCCATGCAGTACGCGGCGACCTTCGGGTATCGGGTCTGGCTAAGGCCGCAGGACAGCTTTCTCGCAGCCGATGCGGTGGCGCACGATGGCGAAGTGGCGACCCGCCTGGGCTTGCCGGGAATTCCGGCGGTCGCCGAGACCGTTGCGCTCTCCACCATGTTGAAGCTTGCGCAGCAGACCGGCGTGACCCTGCACGTCTGCCGCATCTCCAGCGCGGCAGGTGTCGAGCTGGTGCGCGCGGCCAAGCGTGACGGGCTGCGGATAAGCTGCGACGTGTCGATGAACAATGTGCACCTCACCGAGATGGACATAGGCTACTTCGATTCCAACTGCCACCTGACGCCCCCTTTGCGCAGCCTGCGCGACAAGGCTGCGCTGCGCGCCGGCCTGCTGGACGGCACCATCGACGCCATCTGCTCCGACCACTCGCCGGTCGATGAGGACGCGAAGCAATTGCCGTTCGCCGAGGCCGAGGCCGGCGCGACGGGTGTCGAACTGCTGCTTCCGCTGGTGCTGAAGTGGGCGGAGCAGGACCAGGTGCCCCTGCTCGACGCACTGGCCCGCGTCACCAGCAATCCGGCGCGGCTGCTGGGCGTAAAGACCGGGCACCTGTCGCCCGGCGCACATGCCGACGTGTGCATCTTCGATCCGGCAGCCGCCTGGAAAGTGGAAGCTGGCGCCCTGAAAAGCCAGGGCAAGAACACGCCCTTCAACGGCTACACCGTGCAGGGCCGCGTGCGGCACACCATCGTTGAAGGGCACATCGCATTTTCTCTGAATGAATAAAATCAACATGAACCCATTGCTGGATTTCACCGGGCTGCCGCGTTTTGCCGAGTTCAAGCCCGAACATGTCGCGCCGGCGGTCGAACAACTGCTGGTGGAGAACCGGGCGCTGGTGTCGCGCCTGCTGTCCGATCCCGCGCCGCCCACCTGGAACAATTTCATGCAACCTCTGGACGACGCCAACGAGCGCCTTTCGCGCGCGTGGGGACAGGTGGGGCACCTGAATGCCGTGATGAACAGCCCGGCGCTGCGCGAGGTCTATAACGCCAACCTGCCCAAGATCACCCAATACTACGCGGAACTGGGGCAAAACCTTGCGCTTTTCAACAAGGTCAAGGCAATACGCGACGGGGCGGAATTCGCAACGCTCGGCATGGCCCGGCAGAAAATCATCGAAAACGAATTGCGCGATTTTCGTCTCGGCGGCGCCGAACTTCCCGAAGCGCAAAAGGCGCGCTTCTTGGCCATCCAGGAAGAGCTGTCCACCCTGAGTTCGAAATTTTCCGACAACCTTCTCGATGCCACCAACGCCTATACCTGGCTGGTGGAGGAGGAGACCCAGGTTTCGGGGCTGCCCGCCGACGACCGGCAGGCCGCCCGCGAAGCGGCGCAGGCCGCGGGCAAGCACGGCTGGTTGTTCACGCTCAAGGCGCCTTCCTATCTCGCGGTCATGCAATATGCGGACAGCCGGGCGCTGCGCGAGCGCATGTACCGCGCGTATAGCACACGGGCCAGCGAGCTGGATGGAGCCAAGCTCGACAATACGCCGCTAATGACGGACATCCTCCGGTTGCGTGCCGAAGAGGCCAGGCTGCTCGGTTTCGCCAATTACGCCGAGGTGTCCCTCGCGACCAAGATGGCGAGCACGCCCCGGCAAGTAATGGACTTCCTGCGCGAACTGGCGCGCCGCGCGCGGCCTTTCGCGGAACGCGACCTGCGGGAGTTGCAGGATTTCGCGCGCACCAAATTGCATATCGAGGACCTGCAGGCGTGGGACGTGAGCTATGCCAGCGAGCACCTGCGCCGGGAGCGCTACGCGTTCTCCGAGCAAGAGGTGAAGCAGTACTTTCCGGAAGATGTCGTGCTGCCGGGCATGTTCAGACTGGTCGAGACCCTGTTCGGGCTTACGGTACGGCAGTCGCAGGCGCCGGTGTGGCACGAGGCCGTGCGCTTCTTCGACATCCTCGACGCGCAGGGCGCGCTGGTCGGGCAGTTCTACGTCGACCTCTACGCGCGCGGCAGCAAGCGTGGCGGGGCGTGGATGGACGACGCCGTCACGCGCCGCCGTATTCCCTCCGGCATCCAGACGCCGGTCGCCTATCTCAACTGCAACTTCGCCGGCCCGGTAGGCGGCAAGCCGGCTTTGTTCACACACGATGAAGTCATCACCCTGTTCCACGAATTCGGGCACGGACTGCACCACTTGCTGACCCGGGTGGAAGACCTGGGCGTATCCGGGATCAACGGCGTAGAGTGGGACGCGGTCGAGTTGCCCAGCCAGTTCATGGAAAATTTCTGCTGGGAGTGGGACGTGCTGCAGCACATGACACGCCATGTGGATAACGCGGAAACGCTGCCGCGCGCCCTTTTCGACAAGATGCTGGCCGCAAAGAACTTCCAGAGCGGGCTGCAGACCATGCGCCAGATCGAGTTTGCGCTGTTCGATATGCGGCTGCACTGTGAGCATGACCCGAATGGCGAAAAATCGGTACAGCAGTTGCTGGACGAAGTGCGCGGCGAGGTGGCGGTGATGTTCCCGCCGGCATTTAACCGGTTTCCCAACAGCTTCTCCCATATCTTTGCCGGGGGCTATGCAGCCGGCTACTACAGCTACAAGTGGGCGGAGGTGCTGTCGGCCGATGCCTACGGCCTGTTTGAGGAAAGCGGGGTGTTGAACCCGGCGGTCGGCAACCAGTTCCGCAGTGAAATACTGGCGATGGGGGGCTCGCGCCCCGCCATGAAGTCATTCGTCGCATTTCGCGGGCGCGAGCCCAGCATAGATGCTCTGCTCCGCCACAGCGGCCTGCTGGAGCGGGCACCTGCGGCTTGACCGGATGGAGAACGCAATGAAGAAAATGTTCCTTGTGATGGGGTTCTGCCTGGCGTATCAAGCGGCGTCTGCCACCGAGCTGTACCGCTGGTCGGACAGCGGTGGCAAGGTGCATTATGGTGACAGGCCTGAGGCCGATGCCGAAAGACTGAAGATCAGCATGCCGGCCGCGGAGGCGGCGTCGGCCGTGGATGAGGCCAGCCTGCCGTATGAGGCTCGTCTCGCCCATAAGAATTTCCCGGTCACCCTGTATGTTTCCGAAAAGTGCGGCGACATCTGCAACAAGGCGCGCGACTTCCTGCGCCAGCGCAAGGTGCCGTTTACGGACACGGTGCTGACTACACAGGAAGATTTCGATGCATTCAAGAAGAAGACCGGCTTCGACAATGTACCTGTGCTGCTGGTCGGGCGCACCTGGCTGGGCGGATTTGAGTCAGCAAAGTGGCAGGAGGAACTGGATGTCGCGGGTTATCCCAAATGAGCCAGAACGCTGAACGCAAAGGAGCCGCCTTGAACATCGCCATTGTGAGCACAACGCCTTATGCCGACCAGAAGCCTGGCACATCCGGCTTACGCAAGAAGGTTGCCGCGTTCCGGCGGCCGCGTTACCTGGAAAACTTCGTCCAGTCCGTCTTTGACAACCTTGACATTCCGCCGGGGTCCACGCTGGCGTTAGGCGGTGACGGGCGATATTACAACCGTACCGCGATCCAGACCATCTTGAAGATGGCCGCGGCAAACGGCTTCGCCACGGTTCTGGTCGGGCGCGGCGGCATTCTCTCGACGCCCGCCGCCTCATGCGTCATACGAAAGTACGGTGCGTTGGGGGGCATTGTCCTTTCCGCCAGCCACAACCCCGGCGGCCCGGAGGGCGATTTCGGCATCAAGTACAACATCGGCAACGGCGGCCCGGCTCCGGAGGCGGTTACCGAGGCCATCTATGCGCGCAGCCAATCCATCACACAGTACAAGACCCTGCCGGCTCCGGACGTGCCGCTGGATGCAACGGGTGAACTCACGCTGGGCGGAATGAAGGTGCGGGTAATAGACCCGGTCACCGACTATGCGGACCAGATGGAGACACTGTTCGATTTCGCGGCAATCAGAAACTTGCTGTCCGGAGGCTTTCGCATCAAATTCGACGCGATGCACGCCGTGACCGGGCCCTACGCCACCGAAATATTCTTGCGCAGGCTGGGGGCGCCGGTGGGCAGCCTGATGAACGCGACGCCGCTGGAAGATTTCGGGGGCGGCCACCCGGATCCCAATCTCACTTATGCCCATGACCTGGTCGACATCCTGTATGGCGGCGACGCACCCGACTTCGGGGCCGCGTCGGACGGCGATGGCGACCGCAACATGATTCTGGGCAAGAAATTTTTCGTTACGCCCTCCGACAGCCTTGCAGTCCTGGCGGCGAACGCGACCCTGGTACCCGGATACAGGAATGGCCTGGCCGGCGTGGCACGCTCCATGCCGACGAGCGCCGCGGTCGATCGTGTCGCACATGCGTTGAACATCCCCTGCTATGAGACGCCTACCGGCTGGAAATTTTTCGGCAACCTGATGGACGCCGGCAAGGTCACCTTATGTGGGGAAGAGAGCTTCGGCACCAGTTCGAGCCACGTCAGGGAAAAAGACGGCGTGTGGGCCGTGCTGTTCTGGCTCAACATTCTCGCCGTACGCCGCCAACCGGTGGAGCAGGTCATGCGCGAGCACTGGGCGCGCTTCGGGCGGAACTTCTACTCACGGCACGATTATGAAAATCTGCCGACCGAGGCCGCAGAAGGCGTGATGCGCCACCTGCGCGAGGGATTCCCTGCGCTTCCCGGGACGACATTCGGGGGGTACACCGTTAAATCTTGTGACGACTTCAGCTACACCGACCCGGTGGACGGCAGCGTAAGCCGGGCTCAGGGCGTGCGCATCCTGTTTGAAGACGGCTCGCGTATCGTATTTCGCCTGTCGGGGACCGGCACCACGGGAGCCACCCTGCGCATCTATCTGGAGTCGTTTGAACCGGACGTGTCCCGCCATGGCCTCGATGCACAGGATGCGCTGGCGGATCTTATTGCCATCGCGCTGCAGGTGTCGCAACTCAAGGCGCGCAGCGGGCGAGACCGCCCCACCGTGATAACCTGAGATTTCGGCCGGATTGACCGCCTCTAATTAATCTGGCACGGGTTTGCCGCGCATGATAAGATGTGCCGCCGATACATGTTTCGGCGGCGCAAGCTATCAGAGAGACTGTGACGACAAGGAGGGTGCAAATGGGGCTGATTTCCAGGTTAATGGGCAACGAAGAGATCAAGAGCACGAGGTCGGTCAAGCCGGCGGTACCGACCGGTGGCATTGCATACGACGGCGGGCTCGTGGCCAAGCTCAAGGGCGATCACCAGGAGCTCGTCCGCATCTATACATCCATCAAGTCGGCGGCGGCTGAAAACCGGTTTGGCAATCTGCACGATCTGCTGTCGAATTTCAAGCTCACGTTCCAGATGCATATTGCGCTGGAGAACGTGAAATTCTACGTCTATGTGCAGCAACGCACGGCGCAGGATGCGGAGGCATCAACCTTCATCAGCGATGTGCGCAGGGAAATGAATGACATCGCGCGTGCAGTCTTGAAGTTCGTGGACGCGTACATGGCCACACCCCCCGCGCTATCGACCGTCGCCGCGTTCAACGCCGAACTGGACCAGATTGGGGCTGTGCTGGTGCAGCGGGTGGAAAAGGAAGAGAGCCGGCTCTACTCACTTTACCAGCCTTAGCCGCAAGCAGTTCCTTTCGGGCGCCGGCCGGTGCCGCCCTTACTGGGGAACCTAGCCGGCAAGTCGCGTCAGCAGCTTTTCGTGGATGCCGCCGAAGCCCCCATTGCTCATCACCAGCACATGGTCGCCGGGGCGTGCAGCTGAGGCAATCGCCTCGACCAGCGCATCGAGGTCATCCTTGACCAAGGCCTTGGCGCCGAGGGGTGCGAGGGCGGCTGCGGCGTCCCAGCCCAGGTTTGCGCCATAGCAGAACACCTGGTTGGCTTCCCTGAGGCTCGCGGGCAGGGCATCCTTCATGACCCCGAGCTTCATTGTGTTGGAGCGCGGCTCCAGCACCGCCAGGATTCTGGCGGACCCGACCTTGCGGCGCAGCCCGGCGACAGTGGTGTCTATGGCCGTCGGGTGATGTGCGAAATCATCATACACCGTGATCCCGTTGATCGTGCCCCGAACTTCCATGCGCCGCTTGACGTTCTTGAACTCGGCTAGCGCCGCCAGTCCTTGCGCTGCGGGAACACCGGCGTGGCGGGCGGCGGCCAGGGCGGCCAGTGCGTTCATGCGGTTGTGCTCACCCAGCAGGTCCCAGCGCAGCGCGCCCTGCACCTTGCCGTCCAGCGTCACGGTGTCTCCTGCGAAGCTCCAGCCATCTGCACCCCCGAATTTCTCCACCGGCGTCCAGCAGCCGCGGGCCAAAACGCGCTGCAGCGACGCCTCGCGCCCGTTGCACACCACCGTTCCATTGCCGGGCACGGTGCGCACCAGGTGGTGGAACTGGGTCTCGATGCTGGCCAGGTCGGGAAAGATGTCCGCGTGGTCAAATTCGAGGTTGTTGAGGATGGCGGTGCGGGGATGATAATGAACGAATTTCGAGCGCTTGTCGAAAAAGGCCGTGTCATATTCGTCCGCCTCAATGACAAAAAACGGGCTATCGGTCAGTCGTGCGGAAATGCCGAAATTCTGCGGCACGCCACCGATCAGGAAGCCCGGGTTGAGGCCCGCATGCTCAAGGATCCAGGCCAGCATCGAGGTGGTTGTGGTCTTTCCGTGGGTGCCGGCCACGCCCAGCACCCATTTGCCCTGCAGAATATTTTGTGCCAGCCATTGCGGGCCGGAAACATAGGGCAGGTTGCGGTTCAGGATCTCTTCCATCAGAGGATTGCCGCGGGAAACGACGTTCCCGATCACGAACATGTCCGGCTGGAGTGCCAGCTGCCCGATCCCAAAGCCCTCGATCAGCTCTATCCCCTGCGCTTCCAGTTGCGTGCTCATCGGCGGGTAGACGTTGGCGTCACAGCCGGTGACGTGGTAACCGGCCTGCTTGGCGAGCGCCGCAATGCCGCCCATGAAGGTGCCGCAGATGCCGAGTATGTGAATGGAGGGTTTGCTTTGCATGGGTCTTGAACGCCGAAGAAAGAGACCTAGTGCTTTTGTTTGGGGGCCAGCCACACCGTGTGCCGGGTGGACCGGGAGTACCCCAGGGACGCTCCCGTGAGGGCCAAACCGATCAGCGGAAGCACCCAGGGGAAGCCAGCCAGGCTGCCCCCGGCGAGCACCATGACGGGCAGGGGAACGAGCACCATGGCGGTGAGCACGCCCGCCACAATGCCCACCCAACCGGTGAGCACACCCAAGGGCGTTCGCTCAACGGCCTGGAAGGCACCGCAGGCGGGGCACGCCAGCGCGCCTGCTTCGAGTTCGGCGGAACAGATCGGACACTTCATGACAATTCCTTGCAATTAAATTGATCCAGTTGACACGCGGGCTCAGCCAGGCCTGCGCGGCTTGCGCGGTGCTTTGCTGAACGCCCAATCATACAGCCCGTTAGGCAGCAGTTTGAGGGCGCCGCCAACCAGGCCCATCTGCCACGGAACGACCGCGAACGACTTCCCCCGTTCGATGACTCCTGCTATTCGCCGTGCGGCGTCGTCGGCCTCAAGCAGGAACGGCATCGGGTAGGGGTTCACGGCTGTCATCGGCGTTTTGACATAGCCGGGGCAAACGGTTATGACCCGGATACCGCTGCCGCGCAGTTCGACGCGCAAGGCCTCCAGGTAGGCGATCGCCGCCGCCTTGGATGCAGAATAGGCGCCGGAGCCGGGAATGCCGCGGAATCCGGCCACGCTGGCTATCCCGGCCAGCGTCCCCCGTGCCGCCTCGCGCATGGGTGCGAGAAACGGCTGAATAGTCTTGACCATGCCAAGCACGTTCACGTCCATGATGTCCTGGAACACCGCTTCGTCCTCGATGCTCTCGGTGAGCGTCCCCCAACTGACCCCGGCATTGGCGATCACCAGGTCGGGGGTGCCTTCACGGGACATGAACTGATGCGCAGCCGCCGCCATCGCGTCGGCATCGCGCACGTCCACGGCGTTGGCGTGCACGCGTCCGGGATATTCAGCGCATAACTCGCGCAGCAAACCGCCTCGCCGGGCAAAGGCGCAGACCGTCGCACCCCGTTTCAGGTAGTGGTGCGCGAGCGCGAGTCCTATGCCGCTCGACGCGCCACTGATTACGACCCTCATCAGCCCCGGCCGCGCTCCTTGCGCACCTTCTTGATCACTTCGTTCAACACCCGGATCGTGTCTTCGGGCTCCAGGCCGCTGATGACATATTTGCCTTCCACCACCAGTGTCGGCGTTCCGGAGATGTGATATTGCACTACCATCTGCTTGCTGCGCTGCACGTCCGAACGTACGGAAAACGAATCGAAATTGTTGAGGAATGTCTGTCGATCGACACCCTGCTTCGCGACAAAGTCGGCGATGTCATCCTTGCTGACCAGGATGGCGTTCTCACGGTTCCACGCGTTGTACAGCTTGTCGTCCAGCTGCCTGAGCTGTCCCATCGCCTTGAGCGCGTAGTAGGTATAGGCCATCGGCTCCCAGTTCGGGTTGAACACGGTGGGAACGAAGTCCAGCTTGACATCCTTGGGCATGGTCTTTTGCCACTCGCTCAGTTTCGGGTGCAAGTGGAAGCAGTGAATGCAGCCATAAAAAAAGAACTCCAGCACCTCGATTTTGTTGCCCGAGTTGGTGGGCTGCGCCGGCTGAAGCACGGTGTACTCGGGGTCGCCCGGCGCGGCCACCGCGTGCGCAGCGAACAAGATCATCAATGCGGCGAAAACTCTCCTCAGGTGCTTCATGGCTTCTCCTTCGTTCGATTGCGATTTGGCATTTCGTTGCTATTGTGCCCGTACTTGGGCGTCGGTGATACCATTCTGCTTCAGCGTGTCATTCGCCTTGTTCGCCTCGGCGGCGCTGTGATACGGGCCAAGCCGCACACGGTAGTATGTCCCTTTGCCCGGCACGTCGGCCGACTGTATGTTGGCCTCGAGGCCCAGGAGCGCGAGCCGGGCCTTCAGCTTGTCCGCATCATCCGCGCTGCCGAAGGAGCCGGCCTGCACCAGATACGCCTTCGTCGCGGGGGTGCCGGCGGGACTTTTGGGCGCACTGACCGAGTTCGCCGGATGGCCGGCGCTCTTGGGCGCAGGGCTATCCTTGTCGGTCAGGATCTTGTAGAACTCGAAGCGCGGCTTGCCTTCACCTACCCCCGAAGCGGCAGGACTGCCGGTTCGCGCCTCCGTCGCAGCCGTCGGCTTCTGCGGCGCGGGTGCCGAGTTGCCGGCAGCCGCCGCGGGGGCAGTCTCGCGCAGGTCCTTGTTGGTGAAGGCGCCCGGACGTTTGGAAAGATGCCAAGCCACGCCCCCGGCGATTGCCAATCCGATTACCATGCCCACCAGGATGCCGAGTATCAGTGAGCTGTTGTCCCCCGAAGCGGATGACCGTTTGCCGTTACCTGCCATGCTCTTATTCCTTCAAATCTGTCGGCGTTTTCGCCGGTTCTGCCTACATCTTTTCCGGCGCGGACACGCCCAGTAGCGCCAATCCGTTGCGCAGTACTTGTGCCACTGCTGCGATCAATGCCAAACGTGCGAGTTGCAGCGCCCGATCATCCACCAGGAAACGCGAGGCATTATAGTAGCTATGAAAATCGGCTGCCAATCCCCTGAGGTAAAAGGCAATCATGTGCGGCGCCAGTTCCTCCGCGGCGGTCTCGATCGTCTGCGGGAAGTCGATCATGTGCTGCAGCAAAGTCATTTCATAGTCGCTGTCGAGCAAACCCAGGTCAGCTTCCAGCAATGCCTTCCTTTCCCCGCCCCAGTCCATGAGCACTTTGCTGATGCGCGCGTGCGCATACTGGATATAGTACACCGGGTTGTCCAGGCTTTGCTGCTTGGCCAGATCGATGTCGAACACCAGCTGCGTGTCGGGGTGCCGCGCGGCGAGGAAGAAACGCGTGGCGTCGCAGCCGACCTCATCGATCAGGTCGCGCAGGGTGACGTAGCTCCCGGCCCGTTTTGAAATTTTCACTTCCTCGCCGTTCTTCAGCACCGTCACCATTTGGTGCAGCACGTATTCCGGCCAGCCCTGCGGGATTCCGATGTCCAGCGCCTGCAAACCGGCGCGCACGCGCGTGATGGTGCTGTGGTGGTCGGCTCCCTGTTCATTGATCACGCGCACGAAGCCGCGGCGCCACTTGCCGAGATGGTAGGCGACGTCGGGCACGAAATAGGTATAGCCACCCTCGCGCTTGCGCATCACGCGGTCCTTGTCGTCGCCAAAGCTGGTCGTGCGCAGCCACAGCGCGCCGTCCTGTTCATAGGTGTGGCCGCTGGCAACCAGCATGTTAACGGTCTCTTCCACCTTGCCATCCGTATACAGCGCCGACTCCAGCGAAAACACATCGAACTCGACTTCAAACGCGCGCAGGTCCAGGTCCTGCTCCCGGCGCAGGTAGGCCACGGCAAAATGACGGATTGCCTCGGCATCGTCAGCATCGCCCTTGCCGGTGATATGCTGGTCGTCGGCCTCCACGGTTTCCTTCGCCAAGTATGCCCTGGCCACGTCGATGATGTATTCGCCGCGGTAACCGTCCTCCGGCCAGGAGGGATGCTCGGGCGTAATGCCACGGCAGCGCAGTTGCACCGAGCGGGTCAGGTTGTCGATCTGCTGGCCGGCGTCGTTGTAATAGAACTCGCGCGTCACGTTCCAGCCGGCTGCATGCAATACCCGGCACAGGCAATCGCCAACCGCAGCCCCGCGGCCGTGGCCGACATGCAGCGGTCCGGTGGGGTTCGCGGAAACGAACTCCACCTGCACCTTGCGCCCGCCCCCGGTGCGGACATGGCCGTAGCCGGGACCGGCTTGCAGCACTCCCCGCACCACATTTTGCTTTGCAGCGGTGGCAACAAAGATGTTGATGAATCCCGCACCGGCTATCTCCACCTTTCCGACGATGCTGGACTTCGGCAGCGCCGCAATCAGCGCCTGCGCAATGTCACGGGGCGGTTTGCGCAGCGGCTTTGCGAGCTGCATCGCCAGATTGCAGGCATAGTCGCCGTGGGAGGCCAGCTTGGGCCGTTCTATCACGATAGCGGCTTGCTGCTCAGGCGCGACCTCGCGCAAGGCATGTGCAAATAATTCGGCTAGTTGGGATTTGAAATTGAGCAGAGCGGCAGTCATCACGCAGCACCTAAACAGAGTCGTGCATTATATCATTTGAACCGCTGCGTTCCGCGGGCCCATGCCAGGCTGGGTGTATCCCGCGCCTCCGGCAGGGCGCTGGTGCGCCGCACGCGAAAATTGCGGGAGGGCGGGCCGGATTCGGACCGGCGCCTGACCACGAACGGGGAAAAGCAGGCTGAGAAGGTGGCCGCGTTTCTCCGCACGCGCCTGGATCGCTGCTACGCCTGCCGTCGCTATCCCGTGGGCCCTGCTACGCCAGCCGCAGCAAGGCTCGTGCTTTTATCCGCAGGCGAAACGATGGCGGGCGGGCGGTCTTTCAGCCGGTAAGCCCCGCGCGGAAACCCGGCGGGACCGTATCCGGCTTGCCGCCGCATTCATCCAGCGCAAACCAGGTGAGCGCATACCGCGAGCACTTGTTCGGGCGCTGCCCCCGGGCGCGTCTCCACGATCAGGCAGGATGCCAGCAACGCCCGCTTCGCGCGGTTGACCGTATCCTCCGACTTCCAGCCCCGCGGCCGCATCACCTTCCATGCCGCGCACAGATCGCCGTTGTTATCGCCCCGGTACTGCGCCGCCAGGTCGAACAGCAGCATGCGCGCATGCGCCCCCAGCCCCAGATAGGCCGTGCTGTTCAGCACCGCAAGCGGCACCTTGATGAACGCCCCGCCATCGCGCTTTGCGCTCGCATCCTTGAACCGCTTTATTCCTACCCCCGCCTCTGCGCCGACCGAAACGGCGAACGATAGGGGCAGTTTGGCTGGAATAAGGGCAATGGGAGCGGGGCGGAAGGGCAACGGACGCTCAACGGACGCCCAACGGACATTGCATGACCTGACCCCCAATTTTCTCGCCGGGCGGCTTCGGTGCGCGGTTTCGCCAAGCTGAGCGCGCATGCAAGCACGCGTTTGCCGACAACCAGGAAGCGCTGAATAAGCCGTCACACCTGCGGAGGCCGGTGTCCAGTTCATTGAAATCACTGGATTCCGGCCTGCGCCGGAATGACGAATCCGGACTTATTCAGCGTTTCCTTTAGCAGCGCGACGTGACGCTCAGGGAAAGGAACTTACCCTGCGTTCCCCCGACCCTCCATTTCCTGCATGCACAAACGCAGGTTGTCGCGCCAGTCGCCTGCGGCCAGGCCGAAGGTGCGGGCGAGCTTGTCGTTGGAGAGCATGGAGTTTTTGGGGCGCACGGCCGGCGTGGGGTATTCGCGGCTGGGGATGGCATGCAGGGCGGGGAGCGGCTCTATGCCCGAGAGGCGCAGGATTTCCGCGGTGAAGCCGTGCCAGGAGACGCTGCCGGAGGAGGTGAGGTGGTAGGTGCCGCTTGCGTCCGGCGCGGGCTGTCCCGGCATGTGGAGTTGCGCCAGTATCTGGGCGGTGGTTTCCGCGAGCGAGCGGGACCAGGTGGGGGCGCCGATCTGGTCGTCCACCACGCGCAGTTCGGGACGCTCGCGCGCAAGGCGCAGCATGGTGAGCATGAAGTTGCGGCCGCGGCTGCCGTAAACCCAGCTGGTGCGGAAGATGAGGTGGCGGCCGCCTGCGGCGCGCACGGCTTCCTCGCCCGCGAGCTTGCTCTTGCCGTAGGCGCTTTGCGGGTTGGGGGCGTCGGTTTCGACGTAGGCGCCCGGCTTGGCGCCATCGAACACGTAGTCGGTGGAGTAGTGCACCAGCCAGGCGCCCAGCGCTTTCGCTTCTTCGGCGAGCACGCCGGGCGCGGTGGCGTTGACGGCGTGCGCGAGCTCGGGCTCGCTCTCGGCGCGGTCCACGGCGGTGTAGGCGGCGGGGTTGACGATGATGTGGGGGCGGATGGCGCGCACGGCCTGGCGGATGGCGGCGGCATCGGCGAGATCGAGTTCGCCCGAATCCAGCGCCACCACGCGGCCCAGGGGGGCGAGGGTGCGCTGCAGTTCCCACCCGACCTGGCCGTTTTTGCCGGTGAGGAGGATGGTTTTCATGCGAAGGCCCCGGTTCTCACGCGAGCAGGCCGGTTCTTTTTCACGCAAACACCTCGGCCTCCGGGAAGGGCCTGCCCGCCGCATCCTTGGCGGAAAGCAGGGGCTCGCCCTGCAGCGGCCAGTCTATGGCGAGGGTGGGGTCGTTCCAGGCGATGCAGCGCTCGTGTTCCGGCGCCCAGTAGTCGGTGGTCTTGTACAAAAATTCCGCATGGTCGCTCAGCACGACGAAGCCATGGGCGAAGCCCACGGGGATCCACATCATTTTCTTGTTCTCGGCCGAGAGGCGGGTGCCGAACCACTTGCCGAACGTGGGCGAGGAACGCCTTATGTCCACGGCCACGTCGAATACTTCGCCCGCCACCGCCCGCACGAGTTTGCCCTGCGGCTGCTTGATCTGGTAGTGCAGGCCGCGCAGCACGTTGCGCGCGGAGCGGGAGTGGTTGTCCTGCACGAAGCCGGCAGTGACGCCGGTTAGTTGTTCGAAGCGCCGCTGGTTGTGGCTTTCGAAAAAAAATCCCCGCGCATCGCCGAACACTTTGGGTTCGAGTATCAGCAGGCCGGGAAGGCCGGTCTCCGTGGCCTGCATCAGTACACTCTTTCTTTCAGCAAGTTCAGCAGGTATTGGCCATAGGCATTCTTCGCCAGCGGTTTGGCCAGTTGTTCCAGTTGCGCGGCGTCGATGTATTGCTTGCGGAAGGCGATTTCTTCCGGGCAGGCGATCTTCAGGCCCTGGCGCTTCTCCAGGGTCTGGATGAACAGCGAGGCCTCCAGCAGCGATTCATGGGTGCCGGTGTCGAGCCAGGCATAGCCGCGGCCCATGACCTTGACGTCGAGCTGGCCGCGATGGAGGTAGATTTCGTTGACGGTGGTGATTTCCAACTCGCCGCGGGCGGAGGGCTTGATGGATTTGGCAATGTCCACCACGTTGTTGTCATAGAAATACAGCCCGGTGACGGCGTAGTTGGATTTTGGCTGCGCCGGCTTTTCCTCCAGGCTGATGGCGCGGCCCTGGGCGTCGAATTCGACCACGCCATAGCGCTCCGGGTCGTGCACGTGGTAGGCAAACACGGTGCCGCCGCTTTCTTTGGCCGCCGCCGATTTGAGCAGGAGTTCGAAATCGTTGCCGTAGAAGATGTTGTCGCCCAGCACCAGCGCGCAGCCGTCGTTGCCGATGAAGTCGCGGCCGATGATGAAGGCCTGCGCCAGCCCTTCCGGCGAGGGCTGCACGGCGTACGAGAAGTTCATGCCCCATTGCGCGCCGTCGCCCAGCAGCTGGGCAAAACGCGGGGTGTCCTGCGGCGTGGAGATGATCAGGACCTCGCGGATGCCGGCCAGCATCAGGGCCGACAGCGGGTAGTAGACCATGGGCTTGTCATACACCGGCAGCAGCTGCTTGGAGACGGGTTGGGTGACGGGGTAGAGCCGCGTGCCGGAGCCCCCTGCGAGTACGATGCCTTTCATGTTGCGCTCCGTTGGGCGTAATTTTGATTGATCCAGTTCTGGTATTCGCCGCTGGTGACCCCGCGGACCCAGTCGCCGTTGGAGAGAAACCACTGTACGGTCTTGCGCAGCCCGGACTCGAAACTTTCCTGCGGCTTCCAGCCCAGTTCGCGCTCGATCTTGCCGGCGTCTATGGCGTAGCGCTTGTCGTGCCCCGGCCGGTCCGGCACGTAGGTCATCAGGCGGGCGTGCGGCGCTCCCTGCGGGTGCAGTTCGTCGAGGATGGCGCAGATGGCCTGCACCACTTCGAGGTTGGTCTTTTCGTTCCAGCCGCCGATGTTGTAGGTCTCGCCGAGGCGGCCCTTTTCCAGCACCAGGCGCAGCGCGCGGGCATGGTCATCCACGTATAGCCAGTCGCGGATGTTGTCGCCCTTGCCATAGATCGGCAGCGGCTTGCCGTTCACCGCGTTGAGTATCATCAGCGGGATGAGCTTTTCGGGGAAGTGGTACGGCCCGTAGTTGTTCGAACAGTTGGTGGTGACCACGGGCAGGCCATAGGTGTGGTGCCAGGAGCGCACCAGGTGGTCCGATGCGGCCTTGCTGGCGGAGTACGGCGAATTCGGCCGGTAGCCGGTCTCTTCGGTGAAGAAGCCGGTGTCGCCCAGGCTGCCGTACACTTCGTCGGTGGAGATATGGTGGAAGCGGAAGGCGGCTTTTTTCGCCGCATCCAGGCCGTTCCAATAGGCGCGCGCGCCTTCCAGCAGGGTGTAGGTGCCGACGATGTTGGTCTGGATGAAGGCGGCAGGGCCGCTGATGGAGCGATCCACATGCGACTCGGCCGCCAGGTGCATCACCGCATCGGGCTGGTGCTGACGGAAGACCCGCTCGACCTCTGCGGCATCGCAGATGTCCACCCGCTCGAAGCGATAACGCGGGCTGTCCGACACTGACGCCAGCGACTGCAGGTTGCCGGCATAGGTCAGCTTGTCGAGATTAACAACGTGGTCGGAAGTGTTGCCGATCAGATGACGAATAAGGGCTGAGCCGATGAACCCGGCGCCGCCAGTGACAAGAATTTTCCTCATGGTGGCGCGCATTATAGGGCCAGCCCGCCAATGTGCCAAACGCCAAGCGGCCGCCCCCAGGTTTGTCGGGCGCCCGATGGTCCAGGCGGCCCGCCAACCCGCAAGGCGCGCTACGGCGTGGCGGGTGCCGGCGCCGCCGGGCTCGCGGAAGAAGCGGGGGGCGCGGAGTACAAGGCGCGGTTGATGGTGGTGACGTCGTCTTCGCCGACCACGCCCGCCGCCGCCTTCAGTTGAAGCTGGCTCAGCAGGTAGTTGTATTCGGACTGGTAGAGGTCGCGGCGGGTCGAATAAAGCTGCTGCTGGGCGTTCAGGACATCCAGATTGGTTCGCACGCCGACCTCCTGGCCCAGCTTGCTGGATTCAAGCAGGCTTTGGCTGGATTTGAGCGCGGCCTGCAGCGCCTTGACCTGGGCAATCCCGTTGACGACGCCAAGGTATGCCTGGCGCGTCTGCAGCGCCACGCCGCGGTTGGTGCTCTCCAGCTCGCTCTTTGCGCGGTCGCGATTGGCTTCCGCCTCGCGCCACTTGGACTGCACTGCCCCGCCCTCGAACAAAGGCACGTTCAATTGCACGCCGATGGAGGTCATGCGGCCATCGCTGCCGACGCCGAAGGTCCCGCCGTTGGCGACGGTCCGGTTGTAACTGGCAACCAGATCCAGGGTCGGATAATGCCCGCCCCGGTTACGGTCAACCTCCTTTTCGGCCAACTCCGCGGCCGCCTGTGCCGCCGCGAGCTGCAGATTGTTCTGCTGCGCGCCTTCCACCCATTTCTCCATGTCGGCGGGCTGGGGCATGTCAAGCCTGAACTGGTCGCCGAGGCGGCGCAGGTCCTCAGTCCTGGCATTGGTCAGTTGTTGCAGGATGCGCTTCTTGATTTCGAGGTTGCTCTGCGCGGCAATCTCCTGCGCGCTGGTCAGGTCGAAGCGCGATTGCGCTTCGTGGGTGTCCGTGATGGTGGCGGTGCCCACCTCAAAATTGCGCTTGGCCTGCTCCAACTGCTCGGAGATGGCGGCTTTTTGGGCGCCTGCCAGTTCCACGTCGTCCTGCGCCAGCAGCACGTCGAAGTATGCGCGCGCCACGCGCAACACGAGATCGTTTTGCGCGCTCTTGAACTGGGCGTCCGCTTGGGCGACCTGCAACTCGGACTCGGAATAGAGCGCCCAATTCTGTTCCCGGAACAAAGGCTGCACCAGGGTCACGCCGTAACCGTGGCTGTTGTAGCGAAACTGCCCCGCCGGAAACGGAAGGAGGGGCGGCGCATTCAGGTACTGGACGTTGTACTGGTTATAGGTGGTATTGGCCGTGGCATTCACGCTCGGCAGCAGCAGCGAACGCCCTTGGGTCAGCTTTTCCTGGCCGGCCTGATGCTTGGCAACCTCAGCCGCGAACACGGCGTCGTTCGCCTGCGCTGCATGAAACGTTTCCAGCAAATCCGCGGCTTGCGCCGAGGAACTGAGGCCCAGGATGGCCATCAGGGCAAATTTGGACGAATGGGTCATTAGCATCGGCTCCTGCCAATATATTAGGAATTTCTAATATACTCCCTTGCCCAACTTAATTCAACCCCACCCTAGAATTTGAAGCGCTCCGGCTGCAGCGCATTGCGCAGCGGCATCACGCTTATCTCAAACAGGCAGGAGTTGACGAACACGCCCGGGCGCTCGCACGTGACCAGTTTGGCCTGCATGGCCGGGCCATCGCCGACGATCGCGAACAGCCGGCCGCCGGGTTTAAGGCTGATCCGGAAGGCATCCGGCAGCACGGGGACAGAGCCCGTGAGCACGATCGCGTCGTACGTGCCGCTCCAGCCTTGTGCAGCGTCGCCCTCTTCCACGGTGACGTTGTCGATGCGATGCGCTTCCAGATTCTTCGCGGCCAAGGCGCGCAATTCCGGCTCAATCTCCACGCTGGTCACGCCGGCGGCGAGGCGCGACAGCAAGGCGGCAAAGTACCCGCTGCCGGTGCCGACCTCCAGCACCTGGTCGCCGCCCTTGATCTTGAGGGCCTGCAAGGCACGCGCCTCCAGCTTCGGCTGCCACATGAACGCACCGTGCCCCAGCGGAATTTCAATATCCATGAACGCCATGGCCTGCCGACCGGCGGGAACGAACTGCTCGCGCCTGACCTTCTTCAGCACCGCCAGCACCCGCTGATCCAGCACGTCCCAGGTGCGAATCTGCTGCTCTATCATGTTGGCACGTGCCAATTCCAAGTTGCCGATCATAGTGTACGCGCTCCCTCACGCTGTCAGTCCAGAATACGAACGGCCAGTATAACAAGAGCGCCGCGGACGCTCAAACGACTCCGCCCGCCGACGAACCGTCCCAACCATCGCGCAAAAATGTTGACGGCGGCAATCTGCTTTGCTATAGTTGCGGTCTTCGCTGACGCGGGGTGGAGCAGTCTGGCAGCTCGTCGGGCTCATAACCCGAAGGTCGCAGGTTCAAATCCTGCCCCCGCAACCCAGTTTAGATGCTTTGGGATTTTCGACTGGCTGATTAGAAACCGGTTGACGAGCACGATACAATGTGTATAATGCGCGCCCTTCGCTGCTGAAGCAGCATCGCTCTTTAAAAGTTTAAGACAACCGACGAGTGTGGGTATGTGTGCTGGGGCAGTTAATGTCCGGGTTTTGGCCTGGGGATTAACGACTCAAGACATACAGAAGTAAACTCACACGAAGTCGAAGAACGATATAGTAATTCGCTTTGAGTGAGATCTCCGTACTTAAATGGA